>Ga0182035_10000001_pt1 | contig 192116 bp, 179 predicted proteins | sample flu12Cox44000170_FD_125969 | JGI IMG/M metagenome (GOLD analysis project Ga0182035, IMG submission 125969) | Lab enrichment of tropical soil microbial communities from Luquillo Experimental Forest, Puerto Rico - flux4day.12C.oxic.44.000.170 | ecosystem: Environmental > Terrestrial > Soil >...
TGGAGCGTAGGAAACAAACATGCCCGACGAAAATCTGAAAGCAGAGATCGAGCGTCTTCAAGCCGAGAATGCAGCGTTAAAAAAAGGCGCGACCTCCGGCATCCGCATGAAAGTAAGCGAGAAGGGAGCCGTTTCAGTTTACGGGATGGGGCGCTTTCCCGTGACCTTATATAAAGAACAGTGGCTCAAGCTGCTGAATATGTCAGACGACATTCGCGCGTTCATCGCTGCCAATGAATCCGCACTGAAGACCAAGGAACCAAAATAGGTTTCCGGGCCGAGCAGCGCCTTTCCACCCAGAGGGAAGCATGGCAACACTGACGCGAAAGTCGCCGGCCACCGCGCACAAACCGTTTGCGCACTATTCGCACGTCGTCACCGCGCAGGGCGCCAATAAACTAGTGTTCTGCGCCGGACAGGTGGCGGCGGATCCAACAGGCAAGGTTTTGCCACCGGATGACTTTGCAGCGCAGACGAAAATGGTCATGGAAAACCTGAGGCTCGCGCTTGCTGACGGCGGCGCCGCCTTCAAAGACGTTGTGAAGGTGACGATCTTCATCTGCAATCCGCACGATGTACCGAAAGCACGCGCGATCCTTCAGGAGTATTTTGGCGACAGTCCACCAGCAAGCACGCTTTGCGTGCTGCGCGGCCTCGCCAATCCGAATTTCCTGCTGGAGATTGAGGCAATCGCAGCCGTGTAAAATGTCGCCCTGCCTGAGTAGGGGCGTGCCCATAGGCTCTTCAAGTTCCGAACGAAAAATAGGTCAGTTAAGCGACGAGCTAAAGCGTTGCCAATCGCCCTAAACGTGACCGCAGCCAAAGACCATGATCGATCTTGATAAGTTCGCTCACCAAAGACCCTTCAAGCGCCCACCATCAAGGTTAAGCGAAACGCCGGTGATGTAGCTCGACCGTTCCGAGCACAAAAAAACGGTAGCATTCGCCAGCTCTTCCGGCTTGCCCATGCGACCGAGCGAGTTCTTCCTGGCCGCAAGTTTCCTTGCCTCATCTTCGCTCTTCACGTTCAGCTCTTTCTTGAGACCCTCGGCATTTCGCACCCACAGGTCCGTCGCTACCCAACCGGGACATATGGCGTTCACTAGCACGTTGTCTTCGCCGAATTCCTCCGACAGCGATTTGGTCAAATTGAGCAACGCACTGTTGGTCATCGCGCTGCCGAACATGTAGGGATCTGGTTCTTTGCCGGCGCCGCCGATCGTATTTACGATGCGGCCCCATTTCTGCGCTTTCATCATGGGATGGACGAGACGGATCGCTCGCATGAAACCGAACAGCTTGGTCTCGAATTGATTCTTCAGCTCGTCATCTTTCAACGATGCGAAGCGACCTGAATACATCGTGCCCGCATTGTTAACGAGAATGTCGACGCCGCCGAGCTTTTCCTTTGCCGTATCGATCATCCGTTTGATGTCCGCTTCTTTGCTCATGTCGGCTTGCATGGCGTGAACTTCGCCGCCGGTTCGCTTTGCCAATTCGTCGCGTGCCTTGTTGATCTTGTCGGCGGTACGACCCGCAATGAGAACGCGCACACCCTCTTCGAGAAATTGCCGTGCCGTTTCGAATCCAATTCCGCTGCCGCCGCCTGTTACAATTGCGCGACGTCCCTTGATGCCCAGATCCATCGCCTGCTTTCCTCCGGTTGCTTGACGCAGTTCACCTGCCGATAGATGATCCGGGACAACCCATACATCATTAGAAATGCGAGGGGGAGGATGGATCTCGGCCTGCATGGCAAGGTTGCTGTGGTGACTGGGGCGTCGCGCGGTATTGGCAAGGCTGTCGCAAAAGGTTTGCTTCAAGAGGGTTGTAAGATAGCAATCTGCGCGCGCAATGCGGAACGCTTGCATTCCGCTGTTGCCGATCTTTCACAGGGCAAAAACGATCCCGGTGAGTGCCGCGTTCTGGGCATAGCCACCGATGTTACTGATGAAGTGGCGGTGCAAAAATTCGTCGACGCTGCCCACCAGGCGTTCGGGCGGATAGACATTCTCGTCAACAATGCCGGGACTCACCTGCGAGGTACGGTTGACACAACCACGGCCGAGATTCTGGAGCGGCAGCTGCGCGACAAGGTGTTCGGGTTTTTTTTCATGATTCAGGCTGTGCTTCCGATCATGCGGAAGCAAAAGGGTGGGCGCATCATCAACATCGTCGGTCAGGCCGCACGACATCCACATCCGGATCGTTTTCCTTCTGGAGTGACAAACGCCGCGTGCATGGCCTTGTCCAAGTCCGTTGCCGACGCAGTCGCTTGCGACAACATCCGTGTCAATGCGGTGTGCCCGCAATACATTGAAACCGAACTTCTGGCCTCGTTGATCGAGAAAGAAATGCGCGAACGGAAGGTCGATCGTGCGACCGCTGCCGCGGGCTTTTCACGCGCCAATCCGCTCGGACGTACCGGAACGCCCGATGAAGTTGCGGATTTAGTGTCATTTCTCGTCTCTGAGCCGGCGAACTTCGTGACCGGTAGCGCCGTGAGCATTGACGGCGGCTACCATCGTTACGTCTTCGGTTGAAAGCGAAAATCATGGAGCTTGGTCTGAAAGACAAAGTCGCGTTGGTGTCCGGAGGTACGAGCGGAATCGGCCTTGCCGTTTCCCAACGCCTTTCCGACGAGGGCTGCAAACTTGCCCTTGCTGGACGGCAGCAGGCCAAGCTCGACCGTGCGGTAGCGCAAATTGATCGTGCGCGCGGTTTCGTCGCCGATGTTTGTGATCCGATTCAGGTCAAAGCACTAGTGGACGATGTGGCAGCCGCCTTTGGGCGAATCGATATCGTCGTCAGCAACGCGGGGACGCATCTCGCCGGCCGTCTTGAAGAAGTCGAATCAAGTGCTTTGCTGCGACACCTGGAGACCAAGGTAATGGGTGCATGGGAATTGGCCAAATGCGCCGTGCCGCATATGCGTCGCCAAGGAGGCGGACGCTTTATTGTTATCATCGGTCAGGCCGGCAAAGTGCCGCAGGCCAGCGGGATTGCGTCAACCATCAGCAATGCCGCGCAGCATGCCCTGGTGAAGTCGCTTTCGGATGACCTCGCGCGGGATAACATCCTGGTCAATGCCGTGTGTCCAAGCCGCATCAAGACTCCGCTGACCGATGGCTTAAAACTTCACAACGAGGTCTTTCTAGGACGCAGCTTGGAACAGCAAGAGTCGCGTTGGGGTGCCGAGGTTCCGCTCGGGCGTTGGGGTATGGCCGAGGACGTCGCCAGCGCGGTCGCATTTCTGGCCTCGGAACGCGCCGGCTTTATCGTGGGGGCCAATATCGATGTCGATGGTGGACATCAACGCTCGATATTCTAGTGGTATGAAGCCGTGATTGAGATCTCCCATGTCTGCAAGACATTCAGACGTCGCGAGGCGGTCGTCGAGGCGTTGCGCGATTTCAATCTGACAATTCGCCAGCATGAAATTGTTGCGGTCATCGGTCCCAGCGGATGTGGCAAATCGACCCTGTTGAACATGATTGCGGGGATCTATCCGCCGAGTAAGGGCCAGGTCCTCTACAAAGGCACGCGCGTCAGCGACCTCAACACCGACGTCGGATACATGACGCAGAAAGACAACCTGCTTCCTTGGCGAAGCGTTCGCGACAACATCGCCTTTCCTCTGGAACTTGCCGGGCTGTCACGATCGGAGCGCGAGGCCCGCGCGGAAAAAATCATAAAAGTGGTTGGGCTCGACGGGTTTCAATCGCGCTTTCCAAATGAATTGTCCGGCGGAATGCGCAAACGTGTGAGTCTTGCGCGCATGATCGTCTACGGCGCGGAAACGGCGCTGCTGGATGAGCCGTTCGCGGCGCTCGATGCTCAGCTTAAGCTCGCGATGCATGATCTGCTTCTACAGCTTGCCGCAGAAAACAAGCAGACCGTGATTTTCGTCACGCATGACCTCATGGAAGCGGTGACACTTGCCGACCGTGTCATTGTTTGTACGCGTCGACCTGCGATGATTGCGCTTGAGCAGAAAATTTCGCTGGCGCGTCCCCGTGACGTGCTCAACGTCCGTTTTACCAACCAGTTTAAAGAGCACTACGACGCGCTCTGGGATAGGCTGCGCATCGAATACCAGGAGGAAAGGGTGTGACCTCGCTGGAACGGGAGATCGATCAGCCCGAAATGTCGAGCCCGAGCGAGGCTGGCGGTGTTGCCATGGTGCTGTGGCAAACATTGCTGGGCATTGCAGTGTTGTTTGCCTGGCAGGGCGCTTCGGGTCGTCTGGTCGACAATTTCTTCATTTCAAACCCGATCGATGTCGGACGACGGCTCTTTGAATGGACGCGGGACGGGTCCATTTTCATTCATTTGTGGGCAACAATCTATGCAACGACGGTCGGCTTTGTGATCGGCTCGGTTCTTGGCGGTGCACTGGGAGTTTGGCTTGGTGTATCACCATTCATCAGCCGGTTGCTCAATCCCTACCTCAATGCGTTGAACGCGCTTCCGAAGGTCGCGCTGGCGCCGCTCTTCGTTTTGTGGTTCGGCCTCGGTATCGAATCCAAGATCGCACTGGCGGCAGCCTTGGTGCTGTTCTTGGTGTTTTTGAACACGTTCGCTGGCGTTCGACAGGTCGATCAGGATCTGATCGACATTGCCCGCCTCATGAAGGCAACGCGTCTGCAGGTCATCGCCAAGGTGGTTGTCCCGTCGGCCTTGTCGTGGATGTTCGCCGGGCTGCGGGTTTCCGTGCCCTACGCTTTGATCGGTGCGGTTATTGGCGAGATGGTCGCGTCAAACAAAGGCCTCGGCTATCTCGTCCAGTTTTCTGGCGCTCAGTTCGACACCGCCGGCGTTTTCGCTGTCCTCATTGTCATCGCGCTGCTTGCAGTGGCTTTGAATTTCCTCGTGGATGCTGTGGAAAATCATATGGAACAATGGCGTTTCACGAGCCGCTAACTCTAATCAAAGGGAAGAGCATCATGAGAGCCTGGAAACTGTCCGCGATCGCGGCATCGATGTTGGCGGCGTGCTCTGCGGGCGCTGAGCCCGTCAAAATCACCAATATCGGGCATGGCTACTACAGCGGCGCTCTCTACGTCGCTCAACGCGAAAAATTGTTCGAGAAGCATGGGCTGGAGGCAGATGTTTCGTTTGTCCAAGGGGGGCCGCTCGCGCTGCAGGCCGCGCTTACCAAACAGGCAGACGTTGCCGTCGTGAGCTATGAACACATTCTGACGTCTGCGGTTCAGGGAAAACGCGTCGTTGCTTTCTTCAATATTGCCAATCGCCCGGTCAACAACATCATCGGCAATGATGCACTGGTGGCGGGCGCGGACAAGCTTACCATTGACGCGAAGGTCAAACGTCTCAAGGGTATGCGCGTTGCCATGCCGTCGGCGGGCGGCTCCGGCGAGAAAATGCTCGGTGTCCTTGCGAAAAAATACGGGCTGACGCTGCCCGAAGACATCAAAAGCGTCTATCTCGGTGCCGAAGCGCCCTCTTATGTGGCCGCTTTTGACCGGAACTTGATTGATGCGGCGCTGCCGTTTGAGCCGGCCGGCGTCCTGGTTCAGCAAGCGGGCAAGGGCCGTATCTTCCTCAATCTGATGAATGGCGAAGTGCCCGAATTTCGCGACATTCTGTTCATGACGCTTGCTACCCACCCAGACAACATAAGGGACAAACCCGAACTCCTTCGCAAAGTAGCGGCAGCATTCTCCGACGCTGTGAAAATTCTCAAGGGCGATCCGAAGCGAGGTAAGGCGCTCATGGCGCTGGAATATCCCACCATGGCGCCTGCGACGAACGATGAAGCTTACGACGTCGTGAGCCAGATCTGGACCTGGGATGGCCGCATGACGGAATCACAAGCGCGCGGGACATTTGATTACCTGCAACCCAAGGGCACCCAGGACGTTGATTTCCCCTCGACGTTCACAAACGAGTTTCTCCCAAAACAATGACACGGTGCGCGAGCTTCTGCCGCTATCGCGCGCCAGCTTGACGACCTGGTGATTGGCGGCTTCGCATCCGCTTAGATCACTCCAGCTCTGTATTGCCAGATCGACCGCATATTTCAGCCACCAAAGGAATTTCATGTTGCCTTAATTGAACTCTAGAGCCTCACCGATCTTCGCCTTTTGAAGTGTGCCAAGGGGTACCGCTAGTGGGCGTGCAAGTTCAGATGCGTTTCGCGGGATTGTTCCTTCTGGTCGCTCTAACCGTGACGAGCGGGTGGGCCCGGGCGTCAACGGACGCTTGCCCCGGGAATCCGAATGCATTGGGTACCAGTCGCGTACTCGCCATTAGCCCAGACGAATTCAAAGGCATTGGCAGTATGCAATACAAGCAGACACTGCCACTCAACGATCATGAGGTCGTCATCACATTCGATGACGGACCATTGCCGCCATACAGCAACATCATTCTGGATACGTTGGCGTCGCAATGCGTCAAGGCGACCTACTTCCTGATCGGGCGGATGACGCACGAGTATCCGTCCATTGTCCGGCGCATCTACAACGCCGGCCACAGCATCGGCACCCATACCGAAAATCATCCACTCGCATTGCAGCGGTTGCCGATGCAGCGGGTCGCATCCGAGGTTGAGAGTGGCATCGCCTCTGTCGATGTCGCATTGGGAGATCCGAAGGCGCTTTCACCTTTTTTCCGAATCCCGGGTCTGGCCAGGAATAACGCGATCGATAACTACCTTGCCTCGAAGTCGCTGGTGACCTGGAGTGCGGATGTGGTTGCCGATGACTGGTTCAGGCACATTTCGGCGAAGGCCATTGTGCAAAAGGCCATGCGACGACTGGAAGCAAAAGGCCGAGGTATCCTTCTTCTTCATGATATTCATCCGGCCACGGCCACGGCACTGCCAATCTTGCTCCAGGAACTCAAGGCGCGCGGTTTCCGCGTGGTGCAGGTGGTGGCGACCGGCGATCGGCCGAAATCCTTGCCCGAACGAATAGCGTCGCCAGCTGCGGAAAAAGCTGCGTGGCCAACTGTGGTTCGAACGAAGCGGTTCTAAAAGCGCCTGGGCGGCATCGCCGCGAGGCTAATTTTCTTTCACTTTGTTTTCAGTTGGCAGCGGCGCTAGCCCCTGTTGCGCCCGCTCGATCCACGCGCTCGATCGCAGCCGGGTCGGGTGGCCAAGAGGCCAGCCAAGTCGCCAGTGGCATTATCGGAGGTGGCACTCCGATGTCGACCAAGCTCGCGTCGATGGCGTAATAGCCACCGTTCGTTTCTTGCACAACCGCGGTATTGCGCAAGGGTCCGTAGGAAAGCGGCGCCACCTTGTGGAAGGCAAAGAGTCCGCTGCGCTCCATGAGCGTCATATAGGTCCAAGTGTTGACCGAGGAGTCGATACAGTCGAGCTGCGTTAGGTCACCAGCATTGGGAAGGACGTACATGTTCTTATGCGTCCATTGGTGAGCATTTGTTCCGGTTTGCGGTGCGACGATGGTCTGAATCATCGCCACGCCCCGCACGATCTGATGCCGCTCAAGCTGCGCGTTCTTCGCACGCGGTTTGAACAGTGCCGTGACGCGCCGCCACTGGTCATCGCTTATAGTCGCGGGTGACCGCTCGGCGCAGTAGAAGCCGTGGCATACCGTTATATCCGTCAGCGTCGGATTCGGGTTGGCGTATTGCTTGAGGTAGAAATTCTGCAGATTATTGGCGTTATCCGCGCAGGCGGAGACCGCCAGCGCTGCCGATAGCCAACTCAAGACGCGCCATAACCGCATCGCCCGACCTCTTTCCCATACTAGCGTATGCACTCGTTACGGATAGAGAATTTTGTCAGCAGTTGTGCTTCCTGCACATCGCGGGATCGGAATGTGGTTGCGTTGGCTACCGCCCCATCGACTGCGCAATCAACGCAAGTCAGGAGATCTCCGGTGGGCAAAAGGATGGATCGGCTGTGGATTTCCAGTGCCGAACAACAGGCGAGGATTGCTATTGGGCGATGACAAACGATCGCTCTAAGGCTGCTTTTAAAATCAACCCTAAGACTCAACGTCAGAGCGCCTGGTCATTTGGAAAAGAAAGTGGGCGACGAGAAGCTCGTCGCCCGCCTATGGGGGAGTGGGAAGTCTCAGGGCAATAGCCGACCTGGCGGCTCCAAGCTTTGGAAACAATCTGGATTTTTCCTTGAGGTGGAGCGGATTTTACGTGGGTTGACCGCTTACTCGCGGCTACGCAAACCTGCGGTGACGAAATCGATCATTTGATCGAGCGTGGGACCGGGTTTGCCTGCGGATTCCGCGATGAAGAGGGGGTGGAAGAAGCGGATCATCGCGGCGCAGGTGCACAATGCCGCTGTACCGGCATCACGGGTATGGAATTCGCCCGAGGCAATGCCCGATGCGATCACAGACCCGATGACCCCCGTAATGAATTCGATATGGGCCTTGCAGACATCCCAGTTTTCTTCCATCGCGCAGGCGACCATCTCATGCATCTTTGAATCGGCGACATAACGGGCCGAATTCATCTGATGGACCGTCGTCAGCAGTTTGCGCAGGCGCACCACGGCGCTTCCCTTGCTATTGGCGATCGTCTGAGCTGCCTGTTCGACCTCACCCATCAACCGTCGGGCCACGCCGGTATTGATCGACTTCTTGGAGTCGAAAAAGCGGTAAACATTTGCCGGGCTCATTCGCAGAGCCTTGGCGATGTCGGCTACCGTTGTCTTTTGGTAGCCGATTTCGCGAAACAGGCGCTCCGCGGTAACCAGTATTTGTCCCCGCACGTCCGGTTCGATTTGGTCGGCCACGTAGCTCATTTTAACAGCCCAGCCTTTCCGTCATTTGCCCACGGGTGCAAGCGAACCCGCGCCAGACCACCGCATATGCTCCGATGTATCCGTCACTTCATCCTCGGCCCCGCCTCGCTCATCGAGGCGCCTACGATACCACAACGCATAGAGGCTTGGCAGGAACAACAGGGTCAGAAATGTTGCCACGAACAGACCACCCATGATGGTGATGGCCATCGGACCCCAGAAAGCAGAGCGCGACAGCGGAATCATCGCGAGAATGGCGGCCAATGCCGTGAGGATAACTGGCCGCGCTCGCCTGACCGTCGCTTCGACGATTGCTTCGCCTCGCGTGAGACCCTGGTTTACGTCCGATTCGATCTGGTCAACCAGAATGACGGCGTTGCGCATGATCATGCCAGCCAAAGCGATCAGTCCGAGCAGTGCGACGAAGCCGAACGGCTTACCGGTCAGGTTCAAGCCAAGCGAAGCTCCGATGATGCCCAGTGGGGCAGTCAGGAAAACCAGAACGAGCCGCGAAATGCTCTGGAGCTGGATCATCAGCAGCGTAAGCATGACGCCGATCATGACGGGAAACAGCACGAAAATCGATGCATTGCCCTTCTCCGACTCTTCGATGGCCCCGCCTATCTCGATTCGGTAAGCGGGGTCGAGACTGTCGCGGATCGGTTTCAGCTTCGGCCAGATGGCATTGGTGACGTCCGGGGGCTGAACGCCATCGACAACGTCGGCGCGCACGGTCATCGCCATGTCGCGGTTGATGCGCCAGAGGATCGGCTCCTCGTGGGTGTATTCGACCTTGGCAATCTGCGTCAGAGGGACGGCAATGCCATTGCGCGAATAGAGCGACAGATCTCCGATATGGGCGAGATCAAGCCGCTCGGCAGGGACCGCGCGTGCAACAACCTCAACCTTTTCGATCCCGTCGCGCACGGTGGTGATCGGCACGCCCGTAAGCAGCATGCTCAACGACTTGGAGATGTCCTGCGGCGTCATTCCCAGCGCCCGGACGCGATCCTGATCGACCACGAGCTTCAGCGATGGCGTTTGCTCGTTCCAGTCGAGATGCGGATCGATCACCTGGTCGTTTGCACGCATAACTTCACGGACCTGATAGGCAACGTCGCGCACCTTCTTCGCGTCGGGGCCTATGACACGGAACTGCACCGGGAATCCGACAGGGGGACCGAAGTTGAACCGGTCGACCCGCACGCGCGCTTCCGAAAGCGCACCATCCGCCACCGCTTTTTCAATTCGTGCCTTGATGCGCTCGCGCGCCTCGACATCCTTCGACACAATGACGATCTCGGCGAACGATTCATTCGGCAGCTGCGGGTTAAGTCCGAGCCAGAAGCGCGGCGAGCCCTGACCGACATAGGCGGTGTAGGTCGAAATATCGTCGTCGCCTTTGAGCAGCCATTCAGCGCGTTTGACAGAATCGAGCGTTGTGCCGAACGCAGTACCCGCAGGCAGGCGAAGCTGAAAGAAGAGTTCCGGTCGTTCTGACAGAGGGAAGAATTGCTGCTGGACGTGGCCAAATCCCACGATCGACAAGGCGAACACGCCGATCGTTGCGAGCACCACGGTGACGCGGCGCTGCACGCACCATTCGATAACTCGCCGCAATGCGCGGTAGATGCGCGTTTCATAAATCGCATGAGGATCGTGCCGGTGCCCGAGCCGCTTGAGCCTAGGCAACAGCTTGACGCCGAGATACGGAGTGAAGATGACGGCTACGAGCCATGACGCCACCAGCGAAATGGCGACCACCCAGAATATGCCGCCGGCATATTCGCCGACCGACGAATTGGCAAAGCCGATCGGCAGGAAGCCCGCCGCCGTCACCAGCGTTCCCGTCAACATTGGGAAAGCGGTCGATTCCCAGGCGAAAGATGCGGCCCGAATGCGGTCCCAGCCCTGTTCGATTTTTACCACCATCATCTCAACAGCGATGATGGCATCATCGACTAAAAGACCAAGCGCGATAATCAGTGCTCCCAGCGTGATCCGGTGCAGGTCGAGACCCATCGCGTTCATGACGACGAACACGATTGCCAGAACGAGCGGTACAGAGAGAGCGACGACGATGCCCGTGCGCCAGCCGAGCGCGAGGAAGCTGACGAATAGGACGATTGCTAGAGCTTCGATGAAGGAGTGCACGAACTCACCGACCGCGTGCTCGACGACAGCCGGCTGATCGGCGATCTGCTCGAGATCGAATCCCCGCGGTACCGCAGTCATGAAATCGGCGGTGGCGCTGCTTACGGCCGGTCCGAGCTCAAGAATATTGGCACCCCTCGCCATCACGATGCCGACGCCGATTGCGGGCTTTTCTTTTTGCCGGACCATAAAATCCGGTGGATCGGCAAAGCCGTGCGTCACGGTTGCAATGTCGCCGAGGCGGAAGACGCGACCATTGGCTTCGACAGGCGTCTCGGCGACGGCTTTGGCGCCGTCGAGAGCGCCGGTCACGCGCAGCGGCACGCGCTGTGCTGAAGCTTCAACAATGCCGGCTGGCACCACGTTGTTCTGCCTCGCAAGCGACTGGAAGATCTGATCCGTCGTTACGCCAAGCGTCGCAAGTTTGGCATGCGAAAACTCGACATAGATTTTTTCAGCCTGCGTGCCGTAGAGGTTGACCTTGGTGACATCCTTCACTTTTAGGAGGCGCTGGCGCAGAGCTTCGGCGACCTTTTTCATCTGCGCGTAGTCTGCGCCATCGGCAGTGAGCATATAAAGAATCGAGTCGACGTCGCCGTATTCGTCGTTGACGGAAGGACCGATGATGCCGGCGGGCAGGTCGTCCTTGATGTCGACGATCTTCTTACGCAGTTGGTAAAACAGCTGGGGTACATCGCGCGCAGGCGTGTTGTCCTTGAACGCAACCTGCATCGCGGTAAAGGCCGGCTTCGTGTAAGTTGTCACTTTGTCGAAGTAAGGCAGCTCTTGCAGCTTCTTTTCGATCGGGTCGGCGACTTGCGCCTGCATTTCGGCGGCAGTCGCACCGGGCCACATGGCGGTTACCACCACCACCTTGATGGTGAATGAGGGATCTTCCGCACGGCCGAGGCTACGGTAGGAAATCAACCCAGCCACCCCGAACATGACGATCAGGAACAGGATCAAGGCGGGATGTTTGACCGCCCACGCTGAAAGATTGAAGTGACGCATGGTCTTTTCCTTTAGCGATTCGACTGCACTATGTGGCCCACGCTCAGAACGATAACGACGAAACGATCTTCACCTTTTGCGCGGGGTCGAGTTTTTGTACGCCGAGGGCGACGACGCTTGCGCCTTCGTCCACGCCACCACTGATGAGAACGTCACTGCTTTCATAAGACTTGATGGAAACAGGCTTCAGCGTGACCGCCCCGGTGTTTCCGTCGACGACGAAAACCGAAGGACCATTACCCTGATTGAACAATGCGGAGAGCGGAAGACGCGCTACCCGTTCGCTGGCGGGGTCGGACAAGGTCAATGTCGCCGTCATCCCGAGCTGCACCGCATCGCCGGCGTCAGGAATTGAAAATTTTGCAAGATAAGTTCGCGTTACCGGATCAGCGGAGGGCGCAAGCTCACGAAGCTTGGCGACGTAGGTCTTTCCCGGTTCGGACCAGATAGCAACTTGTGCGTCACCTGACTTCGCACGTGCCAACAGGGTTTCAGGGATTGCAACGACGACCTCTTTTTCGGCGAGGCGCGCTACGCGAATGGCAGTCTGCCCCGCACTCACGACCTGGCCGGGTTCTATCAGCGTCGCGGTGACGACGCCGGCAGCATCGGCCACAAGTCGCGCATATGAGAGACTGTTTTTCGTAAGCTCAACTGACCGCTCCGCGCGGTTGAGCCGCGCGCGCGCCTCATCCGCCGTAGCCTTAGCCTGGTCCAGCTGCGCATCCGTCGACCACCCCTTTTGCCGAAGTTCCTTGGCGCGCGTTTCGGCAGCGGTCGCTTGCGCAACAACGCCATTCGCCGCGGAGAGCTCTGCAGCGGCCTGCTCGGCCTGCAGCGAGAGATCGACTTCATCGAGGACTGCGAGCGGCTGGCCTATTTCGACAAGCGTGCCGACCTCGACCAGACGTTTCGCGACCTTGCCGGCGACCCGGAAACCGAGATCGCTCTCGATTCGAGGCCGGACCGTTCCGACGAAACTGCGTTCGCTGACTTGCGATTCGTAGTGGGCATTGGTCACGAGGACCGGCCTGGTGGGGACAGTCGGCTGGGCCGTCATCGGGTCACAGGCCGCGAGGGCGAGGACCGGCAAGACAACCAAGATACTGAAAAGTTTGGGGAAAACCGCCTGGTGCGACATTGGAAAGCCTCCAGTCCAGGCATGATAAGTAATTAGTGATAAAAGTCAACATTCATCAGTGATTATCATTTAGTATAAGAAGGCTCAAACTCATGCGGCTCGGAGTCTGATCGAAGGTTCGAGGAACCTTCGTAAATCTGGCGCTTCAGCGGACCAGAAAAAAAATGCGAGCCATCTGGTTGTCTCAAGCTATGTGGATCGCGCGGCTGTCCCCAGGGACTTGTTCGCGTTCATCCATTCCGTAGTCTCGAATGACGCCTGCAACCCGCAAACGATAGTTTGCGAAGATTTCGTGGCGGCCTTTTGCCTGCGCCTTGCGATGTTCAATGGTATTGCGCCAGGCCTTCACCGCGGCCTCATCTCGGAAGAATGAAAGTGAAAGAATCTTTCCCGGCTCATAAAGGCTTTCGAACCGTTCGATTGAAATGAAGCCATCCACTTTTTCGAGCAGAGGTTTCAGTTCGGCCGCGATGTTCAAATAGTCCTGTTTGCGTGTGGCTTTGGGCCAAACCTCAAATATGACAGCGATCATAGGACCTCTTTTCACGCTCCGCTTCCGCCTTTAGCGCATTTATCAATGTCAGCTTTCGGCAGTAAAGCGGACATGCCCTTTTGCTGCGGTCATTAAGAGTGGCGGCGCTTACCGAACTCGAGCGGGTTGTACATGGGCCTCACAGGCGGTTGATTTTGGCGATGCGCTGGATCACCTCCGCCGGCGTTTCATTGTCGGCCTTGGCCTTGAGCGCCAGTGCCTTTCGGGCAGCCGGCCGATCGAGACAGCGCGTGAGCCAGGCCTTGAGATTCGGTGTCGCAGAAAGGTCCATGTCGACAGCGCGGCTAATGACCGCGGCGACATTGAGATCGGCCACCGTGAAGTCGTTGCCGAGCAGATATTTTTGTTTTGCCACCGCCGCGTCGAGAACCTCGAACGGGGCCACCAAAACCCTCAGGGCCTCGTTGCGTTTGATGGCATCACGCTCGGCAGCCGGCAGGCGGATGGCATGCAGCGACCAGATGTTGACGCCGCGATCAACTTCAGCGACGGCCCACAAGCTCCACTGCCAAGCGCTCGCCTCACCCTCCAACGTGCCGGGATAGAGTTTGCCATTGGAGTGCTTCTTGGCGAGATAAAGCGTGATCGCGAGCGACTCGAAAAGCACGAAGCCGTTGTCAACGATGAAGGGCAGCCGTCCGTTTGGATTGATAGCGAGAAACTCCGGCGAGCCGGCGCCGGCAGCGCCAATCTCGATCGGCAGGTGCTCGTAGTCGAGCCCGAGCTCATTCGCGATCCAGAGCACTCGGAACGCGCGGGTGCGAGCGATGCCGTAAATGCGCAGGCCGGACAAGCGATCTCCCAAGTTTTGCGGCGGAGCATAGCGACACCGCCGCTGGTCGAATAGCGTCAGCTTTGATGGCAGATTTCGGCAGCTTTTTGCATCGTCGGATATGATGCCATATTGTATGGTCTCCACAGTCCTCCGGGATTTTACCCATGCTTGATGCGTCGGATACGGCGAAACGCCACCAGCGCTCAGTCGTAGGTCCGCCGCTCGACTTTCAGCATCATCTGCGCTTACTCGAAGAACGCGGCCTCCTTACTCGCATTGACAGGGCGATAGACAAGGACAGCGAGTTGCACCCGCTGGTGCGCTGGCAATTCCAGGGTGGGCTTGCAGAGGAACAGCGCCGGGCTTTTTTATTTACAAACGTCGTTGACGGCTCCGGAAGACGTTATGACATTCCGGTTGCCGTTGGCGCTCTTGGAGCTTCTCCAGCAATTTACGCCGTCGGCATGGGAAGGCCTGTCGAAGACATCGGCGAAGCTTGGACGCGGGCCACCGCTGCGCCAATTCCGCCGGTCGTCGTTTCAACGGGCGCATGCCAGGAAATTGTGATCAAAGGATCTGGTCTAGTGGGACCAGGCGAAGGCCTTGCCAGCCTGCCGATTCCGGTATCGACACCGGGATTTGATTCTGCTCCCTACCTTACCGCGACGCTCTGTATCACGCGTGATCCTGAAAATGGGGTGCAGAACATGGGCACCTATCGAGGCGCCCTGAAGGCCCAAGACCGTCTAGGCGTACGCATGTCGTCGCGGCCAGGTGGCGCGGGCGGCTACTTGCATTGGCGAAAATATCAAAAACGAAAAGAACCGATGCCTTGTGCGATTGTCATCGGCTGCGCGCCCGTGGTTCTGTTTACCGGGCCACAGAAGCTTTCCGTCGACCAGGATGAGATGGCAGTGGCGGGAGGGCTTGCAGGTGGTCCGATTCGTATTGTCAAGGCAGCAACAGTTGACCTTCATGTCCCGGCTGACGCCGAGATCGTGATCGAGGGTCTGATCGACAGCGAGTGGCTCGAGCCGGAAGGGCCGTTTGGCGAAAGCCACGGCCACGTGGCTTTGGAAGACTTCAATATGTCGATGAAGGTGACCGCGATCACGCGCAAACGTAATCCGGTCTTTGTTTCGATCATCAGCCAAGTCACACCCAGCGAATCGAGTGTTATCAAAAAGGTGGCGTTCGAGCCGATGTTCCTCGCTCATCTGCGTGATCAGCTGGGAATTCGCGGAATAAAGGGACTCACGATGCACGAGCCCTTTACGAATTTGCGCAAGGTCATCTTCCTGCAATTTGCGCGAGGCACGGCGCGAACCGAAGTATGGCGTGGACTGCAGGGCGCAGCATCGCTACGCGCGGATTGCGGAAAAATCTGCATTGCCATCAGCGAGGACATTGATCCCGCAAATACCGATGCGATTTTCTGGTCACTCGCGTACCGCTCAAATCCCGGCGAGGACGTTCAAATCCTGACCCATCGTTCCGCCGGGCATGGACCTAAATCGGTCGTCCGTGAAGACGCGACCATCCTCATCGACGCCACGATCAAGCACGATATGCCGCCCCTCGCATTACCTCGGCGCGAATTCATGGAACGGGCGCGAACGATCTGGAACGAGCTGGGGCTGCCGGCGGTTTCGCCCCAGGCGCCTTGGCACGGCTACCTATTGGGAGACTGGGAGGATCGCTATGATGTTTACGCCCGGCGAGCGGTCGAGGGGCGATGGGCGGAAAGCGGCGAAGAGACCGCTAAGCGGCGCCGCGAAGGTTTGATACCGGAAACGCCGGTGCGCAGTATTGAAAAGCTTGCGAAAAAATCGTGAAGGTGACCGCCGAACTGGTGAGCCGCTTGAAACTCTTTGTCGCCTTCATCGCTGCCTTCTTATTTGTCACACAGTCGACCGCAGCACTGGACGACAGCTATCCCACACGCCCGATCCACCTGATCGTCGGATTTTCTGCGGGTTCGAGCGGCGACGTTGCCGCCCGGATCGTTAGCAACAAGCTCACAGAACTGCTGAAGCAATCGGTCATTGTAGAAAATCGTCCGGGCGCCAGCAGCATGGTAGCGACCGAATATGTCGCGCGTAGCTCCAAGGACGGTTACACGCTTCTGTTTGCCACGATAGCGGTTACGATCAACGCGATAATGATGCCGGGCAAGGGTCTCAATATCGAACGCGACATGGCGCCAATTGTGCTCGTCGGGTCGATTCCCAACATCCTCGTTGTTCATCCAGATCTCAATGTCAAAGATGTGAAAGACCTTATTGCGCTCGCCAAACAGAGGCCAGGTGAGTTGCTTTACGGTGCGTCCGGCCTTGGCAGTGGGCCGCATCTGGCCGCTGAGCTGTTCAAACAGATGGCGGGAATAAAGATGACCGGAGTGTTGTATCCCGGCAGTGGACAAACCGCCATCGACCTTATTTCGGGCCGTATCCAGGTGATGTTTTCACCGGCGTCGACAGTGCTGGGATTCATCAAAGATGGGCGTGTCAAAGCGTTGGCGACAAGCGAAGCCGAACGGTCACGGGTTGCCCCAGACCTACCAACGATTGCTGAAGCTGCACTGCCCGGCTACGCCACCGGAGTTTGGTTCGGCATCCTAGGCCCCGCCGGAACGCCTGTTGCGGCTATTGAAAAAATTTCCGGCGCAACCAATTCCGCATTGAAGGATCCGGAAGTACTTAAGGAGTTTGAACGTCAGGGTCTAGACGGGTTGGGCGGCAGCCCGGACGACTTTGCACAATTTTTAAAAAGTGAAACGCAGCGCTGGGCGAGCGTTATTCGCGCGATGGATGCCGCCAAGGAAAAAAAGGGCAGTGCAGCGGAGCCATGAACGCGTCATCGTGGGTTATGACTTTTTTTCCGCCGTGCGGCCTTGATCAGACATGGAGCGGCGGCTTCGGACGGCACCGCGTTAGTTGCCACGGCGACATACTGATTTACATTGTGCGCGATGGCATCTCCGTGATGGGCGTCTGCGCTCCTGATGCACTGTGCATGGGCAAACAACATCGCCTGTTCGATCTGCTCCGCCTCAATCTCCAAGGCTTTCACGCGCGCGCGGACAGTTGTCGTGTCCAGATCCGCCTTCATCTCCTTGCGTGCGATGCGCAGCGGACGGACGACCATGGCATCCCAGTGGACGACAATCCGGGTTGCTGCTTCAATATCATTGCGATCTAGGGTGATCGCCTGCGTTCCAATCCACGCACAGAAAAGTAACAAATTGATATTTACGCCATAAAGCTCCTGTAACTCGAGGCACTCGTTGGCTACACCTTCTTGTTCATAAACCCTGAGTGAAAACCGCCAAAAATCATTGTCTGGCCGCAGCAGACATCGGTCGTTGTCCGGCCCTTTTTCTACCAAGCTTTCACCCGCTGCTACGAAACATCAGGTGGCTCGCCCTGTTTCAGCCGCTCGCGTCCGCCGCTCCAACGGCGAATCTTGCCGACATCGATGCCGAAAAGGTCAAGGACACGCGCGAGAGTATGATCCACCATTTCGTCGATAGACTTCGGCAAAGCGTAAAAAGCTGGAACGGGCGGATAGACGATTGCGCCGGCCTCGGTCACGCTCGCCATGTTGCGAATATGCCCGATATGGAGGGGCGTTTCGCGCAACAAAAGCACGAGGCGCCGGCGCTCCTTCAAGGCAACGTCGCCCGCACGCGAAATCAGGTTCGCCGTGTTCCCGGTCGCGATTTCAGCCATGGTTTTGATTGAACAAGGAGCGATTACCATGCCGCGCGTCGCGAATGATCCACTTGCGCAGGTCGCACCAACATCGTTGTTGGGGTGGACGACGGTGGCCAGCCGCTCGACATCTGCAAGTTTGAGATTGGTCTCGTAAGCGAGTGTCATCTGCGCCGCACGAGAGACGATAAGATGGGTTTTGATGTTGCAGGCGCGTAGCAGTTCCAGCAACCGTACTCCGTAGATCACTCCCGACGCGCCGGCAATGCCGACGACGAGCGGAGGATCGGATGTTTCGACCGGCATGTGTTTCATGCGTTGCACATACTGCAAATGATAGCATTCGAACACGTCAGGATGAGTATTTCCCATGGCTGCGCGTCCAGCAAGACGTCTCGCGGCCGCAAATAGGTTGGCTTTCCGGCCGGTTTGGGCTCAACTGCACGTCCTTTCCACGCTTTTGATCTGTAAGCCGATGGCGAGCCAAAGCACCAACTTCCGCTTCATCGGCCAACCGATTTTGCGAACCGAAGACGCTCGTTTGCTGACTGGCCGGGGCCAATTCAGTGATGACTTCAGCTTTCCCGGCCAGACCTATGCGGTGTTGGCTCGATCACCGCATGCGCACGCTCGCATCGTTCGCATCGATACCACCGCCGCCAAAAAGATGCCGGGCGTAATCGGAGTGTTTACCGGGTCGGATTGTCTTGCCGACGATCTAAATCCAATTCCGCATGATCCGCTTCCTAAAACGAAATACGACATGAAATTGCACGGGCCGGGAGGTGGTGAAATCTTTTTCGGGCCGCATCTGCTTTTGCCGACCGACAAAGCGCGGCATGTCGGCGAGGCGGTTGCGATGGTTGTTGCTGAAACTCTCGCACAAGCCCTCGACGCAGTGGAAGCAGTGGTCGTCGAGTATGAGCTGTTACCTTGCGTGACGCTTGCGGAAGAAGCCATGCAGCCTGGCGCACCTGCGGTATGGGATGAGATTCGCGAAAACGTTCTAGTCGACACGCATTTCGGAAATACCGCCGAGACTGATCGGGTGTTAGCTCAGGCCCCGCACGTCGTTTCAATCGACCACCATATCGGTCGCGTGACCGGAGTACCTATTGAGCCGCGTACTGCCGTGGCCAAATACGACAAGGCCATCGGTCGCTACACGATTTACGCCGGCAGCGGCGGAGCGGTGCGGCAGAAACGCGAGCTCGCCACAGTGTTGGGAGTCGATCCTGATAAAATCCGGGTGTTGTCCTTCGACGTCGGTGGAAACTTTGGCACGCGCAATCGCGTCTATGTCGAATTCGGTCTCGTTTTGTGGGCGGCGCGTAAGATTGACCGCCCGGTTAAATATACTGCTACTAGGTCGGAATGTTTTGTCAGCGACTACCAGGGCCGCGACCTCGTTGTGAAATTCGAGCTTGCTCTGGATGAACGCGGCCGTTTCTTGGCGTTGCGCGCGACCAATATCAGCAATGCGGGCGCGCGCTGTGTCTCGTTGTCGCCATTGAGCAAGGGCGCCGGATTAATTACCGGCAGCTACGATATTCCGGTCGCGTCGCTGCGTGCCGTTTCGGTCTTCACCAATACCGTTCCTACCCAGGCCTACCGGAGCTCAGGCCGTCCGGAGATCACCTTCGCGCTCGAGCGCCTCATCGATATGGCGGCTAGGAAACTGGGCGTCGACCGTATCGCCCTGCGTCGGCGCAATCTGGTGCAGCCGAAAGCCATGCCCTATCGAAACGCGGTTGGCATGCTCTACGATAGCGGACGGTACGAGGAAAACATGAACCTCGCCATGCGGCTCGCCGACTGGGACGGCTTCAAAGCCCGAAGACGCGAGGCAAGGAAGCGCGGCAAACTTCTCGGACTTGGGCTCGCAAACTACGTTGAGTCATCGATCGGCGCGCCAACGGAACAAACTCGACTCAAGGTTGGTTTCGATGGTCATGTCGACGTCGTCATCGGCACTCAGCCGTCCGGCCAAGGCCATGAGACTAGTTTTGCGCAGGTAATTTCGGACTTGATCGCCGTACCGGTCGAAGCAGTCCACATCATCCTTGGCGACACCGATATTGTGAAAGTCGGCGGTGGCAGCCATTCCGGACGCTCCATGCGTCACGCCGCAACGGTGTTTTCCCTGGCGGCAAAAGACCTGATCGCGAAAGGCACGCGTGCCGCAGCGGTGGTATTTGGCACGACAGCAGACCGGGTCGATTTCAACGACGGGCGGTTTTCCTCACGCGACACCAATCGCAGTTTAGATTTTCTTGAGCTGGCAAGGGAAATGACCCTGCATAAGATGCCGGATGACCTGTCCGATGGGCTGGTCGTCGTTGCCGACAATGAAATGCATGAGCCAGTGTTCCCGAACGGCTGCGCGATTTGCGAAATCGAGATTGATCCGGATAGTTACGGCCTCCGGCTCGTGCGTTACACTTCCGTCGACGACGTTGGGCGCTGCATCAATCCCCTCATTGTCGATGGCCAGACGCATGGAGCAATAGTGCAGGGAGTCGGCCAAGCCCTGTGGGAGCAGTGTGTCGTCGATCGGGCAGGCCAGCCGCTGTGCGGTTCGCTAATGGATTACGGAATGCCTCGTTCCGACTCCGTGCCGTCATTTGTCACACGAATTGTCGAAGTCTTCTCGCCGACCAATCCACTCGGCATCAAGGCCGGTGGCGAAGGCGGTACCACGGCGGCGCCCGCCGTGATCGTGAGCGCGGTCGCCGATGCACTTGCCCCTTACGGCATTGACGATATCAGGATGCCGGTGACGTCTTATCGCATCTGGCAGGCCATCAACGGCAGAAAAAACGCAACGTAGAACCCAATGGAAGCGGAATGACAGGTCTTAGAAATTATTTCTGTCTCATTGCCCTGATGACGCTCGTCGCTCCACAGGCATTCGCGCAAGGCATCACAGGCAGGACGGTCAAGATTATTGTTCCTTATGCGGCGGGCGGCACCGGTGACGTCATTGCCCGCGTTATCGGCCAGGCGATAACGGAAAAGACCGGACAGTCGATCATTGTCGAGGATCGGCCAGGCGCTGGCTCGATTGTCGGCACAGAGGTCGCAGCGCGCGCGGTACCTGATGGCACGACAATCTTGCTCGTTGAGAACCCTTTCATCCTGAGCTCGATCCTGTTTCCCGGCCATTACGATGTCCTGGCTGGGTTCGAACCGCTCTGTTATGTCGCGGCGACGCCGGCGGTGCTCGCCGTAAGCAGCAAATCCGATATCCATACGCTGGCCGATTTCATCAAGTTGGCGAGGTCGAAGCCCGGCGCGGCGTCGTACGGCAGCACCGGGCCGGCCTCGATCGCTCATATCGCCGGCGAGCTTCTCAAGCGCGATGCCAAGGCCGATATCACTTATGTGCCATACCCCGGATCGCCGCCGGCGATGAATGCCACGCTCGCCGAGACGATCACCGTCGTAATTGCGAACTATTCTGATCTAAAGGGGCAGATCGACGCCGGCGCATTGCGGCCGATTGCCGTTCCCGCGAAGAAAAGAACCGAAGGGCTTCCGCAGGTACCGACCTTGGCCGAAAGCGGATTCAACGATGTCGATGCGGCAGTATGGTTCGGCTTTGTCGCTCCCGCCAAGACGCCAAAGGAAACTTTGGAGCAACTTTCGCACTACATTTCCGATGCGGTAAAGACGCAGAGCGTCGCTGATCGACTTAAGAGTCAAGGAATGTTCATCAATCTTTTCTGCGGTGTGGAGTTTGGCAATTTTCTTGCCGATCAGAAAAACCAATATACAACGTTCACGCGCGAGTTCGACATCAAGCCTTAGCGGCGGCGAGCCCTCTTTTTCCGCGATATGTTACTGCGTCCGCCGGCAGATAGCGGGTGCGTTTAGGCGGGTTGCACTGCACATGTCCACTAATGGCCCTAAGCAGACATCAGCGATTGCAGGGCACATGTCTGCTTCTGACCCAAAGCGTAGTGCTGCCTCTTCAAGGATGGTCATGCATGGCTGAGGTTCTCGTCCGCGGAGTCCGGATCAACTATGAAACGATCGGAAGCAGCGGTCCGTGGATCGCTTTTACGCCTGGCAGCCGCCGGCCTTATAAGGAGCTGATCGGCCTATCCAAAGCGATCGCGCGGTCGGGCTATCGCATTTTGCTGCACGACCGCCGCAATTGTGGCGCATCGGAAGTTGCATTTGATGGTTCCGCGTCCGAGCACGAGATATGGGCCGACGACCTCTATGCGCTTGGCCAAGAACTGAGTGCCTTGCCCATGTACGTCGGGGGCTCGTCCGCGGGTGCGCGGCTAGCGATCCTCTATGCTATTCGTCATTCCGATGGTCTGCGCGGTCTGCTGCTGTGGCGATTGACCGGCGGTCAGGAGGCGGTCGACCGGTTGGCAGAGAACTACTACGGCCAGTTCATCAAGATGGCAGTAGAAGAGGGAATGGCGGCGGTCGCGCGTAGTGAACATTTCAAAGAGTGCATCAGGGCGCGGCCGGCGAATGGTGAGCGGCTCTTGCAGACAAATGTTCAGCATTTCGTTGAGACGATGACCTATTGGCGCGAATGTTTCCTTCAGTCTGTCAGTTTGCCGATTGTGGGTGCGACCGAAGCAGACCTGCGATCAATCAAAGCGCCAACTTGCCTAATTGCCGGAAACGACGTTATCCACACACCCGCGACTGCAAGAAAAGCCGCTTCACTGATTTCGAACAGTGAGTTGCACGATAATGTTGTCGAACGGCGTTCAGATGATGATTTGTTGAATGAATGGAACCGCAAGGAATGGCGTGATGCAGAGTCTCGCATGGCGGAGATCTTTGCCTTGTTTTTGCGGAAGGCAGAAATAGACAGGTCTAGGCCTGGAGGAAAAAGGGATGACTTTACAAATTCGTCGGGTGGTAACGGGACATAGCGCAGAAGGTCGTGCGAGGGTCGAGATCGATGAAAACGTCGACAACGTGATCTCAAATCGGGCAGGCGCGTCATCGTCGGTGATATGGGCCACGAAGGGCTTTCCGGTCAACAATGACGGCTTTGAGGATCCAACAAAAGCTCCATTCAAGACCACTGTCGAAGGCGGCACTGTTTTTCGTGTTGTGCGATACCAGCCCGGTGTCGCCCCGCGCAATCATCGGACCGACTCGATTGACTATGCTGTGGTGATAGCGGGCGCGATCGAGATGGAGCTTGATGATGGTGTCGTCGTGAACCTTAAAGCTGGAGACGTACTTGTTCAGCGCGGCACCATCCACAACTGGGTCAATCGTGGTACGGAAGACTGCGTCGTCGCCTTTGTTTTGATCAGTGCCCGACCGGTTATTGCGGGCTGCATTTCTCTTGAGGCCGTCGGATAACCGGGTCAGTTTGGCTCGATCCCTGCCGCTTTAACGGCATCGCCCATCAGTTCGACCTCCTTGCGGAAGTAGGCAGCCGTCTCCGCAACGCCACGGTGATCAGGAATATAGCCGTCGCGCTGCATTGTTGCTGCAACGGCAGGCGCCTGCAATGCGGCTCGGATCGCCAAGTTTAGTCTTTCAATGATCTCTGGAGGCGTCTTGGCGGGAGCGAAGAACATGCCCCACGATCCAATTGGTTCGAAGTTAGACACCATGTTTTTCATGAGAGGCACATCGGGGAATGCCGGGAACGGCTTGCTGCCAGTGAAGGCAAGGGCACGAACGCGTCCTTCTCTGAGCAACCCCATGACCGAGGGAGGCGTAACAAACATCACTTCAACACTGCCGCTCAGCATGCCGGTCATGACCTCCGAAGCGCCCTTGTAGGGTATGTGCTGCATGCTAATACCGGCCTTTTTGCTGAAGATCTCGGCGGCGAGATGCAGGCCATTCCCCACACCGGGAGAGCCGTAGACTGCGTGGTCTTTTTTCGCGTGGGCAATGAATTCTTGTAGGGTTTTGTAAGGTGACTTGGCGTCCACCAGCATGAAAAGGCCATCGAGAACGCCGACGCTTGCGATTGGCGTGAGGTCCGTGAAAATGTCGTAACCCAGATTTTTATAGATATACGGTGTCGGCGCTATTCCGTTTGAGGAATAAAGAATCGTATAGCCGTCCGGCTTGGCCTGGACCACCGCACGAGTACCAATAGTCCCGTTTGCACCGGTACGATTTTCGACAAAAAACTGCTGACCGAGATCAAGGCTCAGTTGCGCCGACACCGTGCGTGCCTGGATGTCCGGCCCGCTGCCAGCCGCATAGCCAACCATGACTTTAACCGGATGATCGGGATAGCGCTGCGCCTGGGCGACTGTCGCAGCGAGTGAGAAGGCGAGCGTCAGATATGACAGCAATCGAAGCATGATTTCCAAGGGTATCGTCCGGCGGCACGGCGATGCAATCGACACTTTGCAAGACGTTAAATACCGGCAGCAGTGTGCTTTCGGGGGTAAAGCGGACACGCTCATCACTTCCTATGTCCGCTTTTCACCGGCTTAAGCGGAATTCAGCTCGAGCGTGTGATCGATTTTGCAGGCATGGCCGCATTTCATGTTAGAAATGCCGCGCGCCTTGGGTTTGCAGATTTGATTTTGGAGTTCGTCCGATGAACCGGCTTAGGGTATTGCTCGCAGGATTGTCGTTACTTGCGATATCAATAAATGCGACGCCGGGCATTGCGGATACCGTAAAGGTCGTTGTTCCATTCGCTGCCGGCGGTCCGGTCGATCAACTAGCGCGTATCCTTGCTGCGGAATTGGCGTCGGTACTCGGAGACAATGTGATTGTCGAAGACCGCGGCGGCGCGGGCGGCGCGCTCGGCTCAGAGATGGTGGCGCGGTCGGCGCCTGACGGCAGTACAATCTTGCTGGCGAGCCTGGGATCGCAGGTTCTTAGTCCTCTTCTCAAGCCGCCGACAACTTACAACCCCATCAAGGCCTTTGCGCCGGTAATGCTTGTCGGTTCAGTGCCATCACTCCTCGTGACGAACCCAAAGCTCGATGTCTCGACGTTGAACGATCTTATCGCCAGGGCGAAGCGGGATAAGTTGGTTTACGGTTCAGCAGGACCGGGAACCACAATGAACATCGCTGTAGAAATGTTCAACTTTGCAGCGGGGATCAAGATCGCGCACGTTCCCTATCGTGGTGCTGCGCCAGCGATCAACGATTTGCTTGGCGGTCATGTCGACGTTCTCAATGCTGATTTGCCGGTGCTGCTGCCTCTGGTGAAGGCCGGATCAGTGAAGGCGCTCGCGCTATTCGCGACCGAGCGTTCACCCCTACTGCCGGATTTGCCAACAACGGCTGAGATGGGCCTGCCGAGCGTCGTAATGGAAAACTGGTACGGTGTCTTCCTGCCTGCCGGTGCGCCGCCAGAAACACGCGAAAAACTCGAAAAAGCACTCATTTCCGTCGTCGAGATGCCATCGATTAAGGAGCGCTTCCTCGCTAACGGAATGCACGGCACACTCGGCAGCAAAGCCTTTGAGGTGCGCTTAACAAAGGAATTTGCCTACTGGCCAGACATGATCAAGAAACTTGGCATCACGGCCGAATAACTCTATCAGCCAACGAATGAGTGTGTTACCGGGCTTTGGGCAGTAACGCAGATATCGGTGCTCCCGAGGAAATTCTGGCTTGCCGTATTTTTTCGTTCGCGGCTACGCGTTGCGCGCGCTCTAGTACCTCGTCGGCGCGCTTGTGCGGGACAAAACAGACACCGACTTCATCTGCCAGGACAAGGTCGCCGGGACTGACCGTCACGCTGCAAATAGACACTGGTCGATTTATCGCGACGGTCTCTATGCGCCACTTGCCGGTGATCGGGCTTACGCTGCGTGACCAGATTGGATAACCGATCTCGCGGGAGTGATTGATGTCGCGCACCGCGCCATCGACAATGGCGCCGAGCTCGCCTTGTCGCCGTCCAATGCTCGCCGAGATGCTGCCCATATTGGAAACTTGGTCAACGCCTTGCAGGACGAGCACATCTCCCAGTTCCGCAAGATTGTGTGCCTCGATCTCACCAAGCAAGGACTCGCCATTCATAACCGCGTCACGCACAGGTATTTTTGCACGGACATTGTGCACAGTCAGTGCGCGGCCGACGATGCGCGCCTTGGAATCAGTCGGATAAAGCATCGCGGCTGGCACGGCGCCGACAATTCCCAATTCGTCCATCGCGTCTGACGCCATTCCGGTGAGGTCAGGAAGGGTACGAAAACCGTCAAGGATTTCTGCCGGTATCGGAGGCAGCTCGATCATTCCGAACGCGCTGGCCCGAAGCTTGCCCAAAGGATTTTTTGTCATTGCTGCTTTACTGATCTGATTGTTTTGACCGGATTATCTACGGGACAAAGTATATTGTTTTTCTATGCGGCGAGTATGACCGTCGCGCCGCAACCCCGACGGAAGCTCGCAATATCCTTGGACTCGCCCCGGTCTAAGCTACGTTTCGTGCAGCGATCGTAACGCGATGACGGCGAACGGCATCTTCGTCGACATCGACACCAAGGCCAGGCCGGTCGAGGCTGTCGACGTGGCCCTTGGTGGTCGGGATCGGTTGCGCCACGACGTCATCCGCGATTCCGGTGTGGGTGAGGGTCAGTCCCCAGGCGAGGTTGGGAATAACCGAAGCCACATGCAATGCCGCAGCGCAAGCGACGCTCGATTCGCCTGTCTTGCATGAAATGTTCACGCTCATGCCAAGACTGTCGCAAAGCCTCCCGGCTTCGGTTACCGCCTTCAGGCCCCCCAATTTGATGGCCTTCAGACTCACACCGCGCGCCGCCTTGCGTTCGTGGTGACGTCTGATGTCCTCGGACGAGTGAATGCCTTCGTCCGAGCCGATCGCAATATCGGTTGCGGCTGCCACCGCCGCCATTCCATCAAGATCGTCAGCCGCGACGGGCTGCTCAAAGAAATCAAGTCCAGCGCCTTTTACGGCGCGCACATAGGCGATGGCCTGCGCAGTAGTGAAACCTTGATTGGCATCAGCCGAAATGAGCATGCCCTTGCCGAGAGCCTTGCAGATATCACGTGTGCGTGCCGCATCGTTTTCCGCTGTGTCGGTACTGACCTTGATCTTGTAGGCCGTGACGCCCGCTGCTTTCTTCTTTTCCGCGTCGTGCAGATCGCCGTCACGATCGCCGCCGCCGATCACGCCCATCAGGGGTATGCGGCTTCGTTTCTTCCCGCCTAGCAGGGCATGGACCGGTCTTGCAGTCGACCGGCCCGTAATATCGTGTAGTGCAATTTCAATTGCGGCCTTGGCGCCATGATTGCCGTACATGCGGCCATTCATGCCTGTGAGCGCGCCGGCAATGTCTGCAGGATCGCGCCCGCGCAGCACGGGCCTCAGATAATGGACCGCGGACACGATGCTCTCGAGCGTTTCACCTGTCATCACCGGAGCAGAAGCGGCTTCGCCCCAGCCGACAACGCCACTGTCGGTCTCTATCCGCACCAACACGTTGTCGGCACGTCGGACGTCCTCTCCCGCCATGATGACGGGTTTGAGCATCGGCAGACTGACTGCGATCGGTTCAATTGTCTTGATTTTCATGCAAGGTTGCAGCCGATGATGGCTCTCTACAGCTTTTGAATCCCGGCCTGGTCGATGATGCTCCTGAACAGGTCGATCTCCTTGATCACGCGAGCCCAGGCCGAATCCGCGCCCATCGGCCGAACCTGGAAGCCGGCCTGATACAGCTTTTCTTTCATTTCCTGAGTGGCGAGTACCTTAAGGGTTTCCGCTTCCAGCCACTTTACGATTTCGGGCGCTGTTTTCGCAGGAGCAAGCAAAGTGGTGTCGGTTGCGAAAACGAAATCCTTATAGCCGGATTCCTCCATCGTCGGAACATCCGGCAAATCAGGCCAGCGCGCCTCACCGGTGACCGCAAGACATCGCATCGTTCCGGCCTTGATGTGCGGTGCGGCCGGAGGGAGCGAACCGGAGCTCAGTTGCGCGGTTCCGCTCAGCAGAGCCTGGATGGCATCGCCGCCGCCCTTGTAGACTACGTTCTCGAGTTTGGGCAGCTTTTCCCGGATTTTGAGCACCTCAAGCTGAATCTGCGGAGTGGTGCCGATCGGCGGCGTTGCGCAGTTGAATTTGTCCGGATTGGCGCGCGCGAGCGCAACGAATTCCTGCACGGTCTTCGCCGGCAAATCCGATCTGACGACGAAGGTATTGGGCGAGGTCGCAAGCTCGCTCACCCCGACAAAATCCTTGAGCGGATCGTAAGGGATCTTGTTGTACAGGCTGACATTCACCGACCAGGCATTGGTCGCAAGCAGAATGGTGTACCCGTCTGGGGTCGCGTGCGCGGCGTTGCCAAAGCCGATATTTCCGCCAGCGCCACCGATATTCTCAATGATGAATGTCTTGCCCGTTGATTGCTGAAGTGCTCCTGCCGTGATGCGGCCGACAATATCGGACGGACCGCCCGGCGTATTGGCGACGACGATCTTAACCGGCCTGTCGGGGTAAATGGCGTAGGCCGAGCGCAGGCTCAGGATTGACGGAGCGGCAACGCCTGCCGCCAGTACGCCAGCGCCCTTGATGATGCTGCGTCGCGACGGCATGCAATGTCCATTTGATTTTGCCATTGTCCTCCCCTTGAGTTTCGCCAATATTTTCTGATTAGTTGAGCTGTTCCTGTTAGGCTAAGCCTTTGCGATTGCGCGAGCAATGGCCTCAAGCGAGCGCCGATAGCGCGGCGATGAACGATACGAATTTCAATGCAGGTGTACGCGGTTTTGCCGGCCATGACAGATAATCGAGTACAGGCAGCCACCTGGCACGAGGTCATTCTCGCGACGCTCAAAGCGAATAACGTCAAACTCATCGTTTACGTGCCTGACCGGGTGTTCACGCCGCTCATCAAGGCGCTTCACGCCGATAAGTTTTTCACGACATTTGCTGCCACGCGAGAGGAAGAAGCCATCGGTATCATAACCGGCGCCTGGATGGGCGGACTGCGCGGCGCCGTCCTGATGCAGACCAGCGGTTTCGGTACGATTCCAAATGCGCTCGCCTCCCTCGTTGTGCCTTGTCAGATCCCGGCGCTGATATTTGTTTCGGAACGCGGCACGCTCGGCGAATTCAATCTCGGACAGGCGCTGGTGTACAAGACGATGCGGCCTGTCCTCAATTCACTTGCGGTCGAGAATGTCACGATCACGCGCCAGGACGAGCTGGCCTTTACCGTCGATCGCTCGATCAAGCAGGCCGTGGCTACGCAGGCGCCTGTCACTTTTATCCTGTCGCCGTTGCTCACAGGCGGCAAAGTGTTTGAAGGGTGACGCCGTGACGAACACAAAATCGTCGGCAGCCACACGGGCGCACAATGCCAAGGTCATGAACCGTTTCCAGTTGACCAAGCGGCTTGTCGGTCAACTCAAACACGAGGAGGCCGTCATCGGCGGCATCGGCAATGCCAATTTCGATCTTTGGGCCAGCGGTCAACGTCCGCAGAATTTCTACATGCTGGGCAGCATGGGGCTAGCAATACCGATCGCGTTTGGTGTTGCGATTGCGCAGCCGCGCCGGCACGTTTTTGCGCTTGAAGGCGACGGCTCCCTGTTGATGCAGCTTGGCTGTCTTGCAACCGTCGGCGAACGCGCGCCGAAGAACCTCACGATCGTTGTCTGGGACAACGGCATCTACCAGATCACCGGCTCACAGCCGACCGCAAGTCCAGCAGCCGATCTCGTGACAATCGCGCGCGGTGCCGGCATTGCAAACAGCGCCTGGGCTGCTGATGAGACAGACTTCGATCGCTTGGTTACCACAGCGCTCAAAGGTGAAGGACCGAACCTGATCGCCGTCCGCATCGACGACAAGCCGGCGGTGACGACGACGGATCGCGACCCGGTCCAAATTCGCGAGCGTTTCATGCGCGGTCTTGGGGTAAAGGCCGCCAGCGCATAGCGGGGCAGAATGACGGATTTCGATGGTGTCGTAATCGGGGCGGGCCATAATGGGCTCGCTCTTGCCGCTTATTTGTCGCGCGCCGGCATGCGCGTTGCCGTACTCGAACGCAATGACCGCATTGGTGGGGGCTCAAGTACCGAGGAGCGGATACTTCCAGGCTACAGGCTCAATCTGCACGCAAATTTCTATATGGGCATCGGATTTTGCCCTTTGCTGAGGGACCTTGAACTCGATCGTTATGGCTTTTCCTATATCGAGCCACCGGTTCAGCAAGCGGCCGTCTTCCGCGATGGTACCGGCATTGTCATCTACAAGGACCTCGACAAGAGCTGTGCGTCGCTCGCGCGCTTTTCGCGGCAGGACGCCGAGACATTCCGCGCGTTGTGGCACACCTACTGCGAGGAAATGCGGCCGTTGCTGGTGTCATTGCTCTACAACGCGCCGATGCCGCGCGAGCAGTTGATCCATCGGCTAAGCGGATCCAAGGCGAAAGAACTTCTTTCGCATGCCCAGCACGATCTCTTCAGCGTCGTGCGGAAGCATTTTGTCGACGAGCGCATTCGGACTCTGTTCACGTCCTATATGCACGTGATCACGACCGAAAATGTACCAGGCTCGGGAATCGTCTTTCCGGCGATATTTGCCAATATCGCCAGCTTTACGTTGCCGGTTGGCGGCGCAGTTTCATTCGCGCTGGCACTGGCGCGAGTCGTGGAGGCTGGCGGCGGTGAAATCATTACAAACGCAGACGTGAAAGAGATCGAAGTCGCTAACGGGCGCGCGACCGGAGTCAAACTGTCGGACGGTCGAACCATCGACGGCCGTAAATTCGTGGCAAGTGCAATCGATTTTCCAACGACAATGCAGATGGCTGGAGAAGAATTGTTTCCCGAACCGGTGCGGGAAAAAGCAAAGTCGTGGCACTGGGGTAACCACAGCCTGGTGACGTTGCATCTCGCGCTCAAAAACCCTCCGGCCTACCGTGCGGCTGCTTTCGATGCCGATGTTTCGCGTGCCTACAATATCTTTTTCGGCATGGATCACATTGGCGACGTCGCGAGCTGTTTCGATGATTGCGCGGCGAAAAAATTTCCCAGAGTGCTGATGGGCAACGGCGCGTGCAACAGTATCTTCGATCCGAGTTACGCGCCCGGTGGCAGGCACGTTGCGTTCTGGTGGCCGTTCGCTCCCTATTCAGTGAATGGCTCGCCACAGGAGTGGGAACGCAATCGCGCCGAATATACCCGCCGTGTGCTCGATTATTGGCGGATCTACGCGCCCAATCTCGAAGGCGACAATCTGATCGGGACTTACCTATTCACGCCGCTCGACGTTGAAAAGCTCAACGCGAATATGCGCCAGGGTGCCGTCCGTGTCGGGGCCTATGTACCGGGCCAGCTCGGCATCAACCGTCCGCATCCGCTGATGCCGGGATCGCGCACGCCGGTGGAGGGGCTCTATCTCTGCGGTTCGTCGTCGGGAAATGGCGGCGGCATCAATGGGGCCCCGGGCTACATCGCCGCCAACGCGATCGTCGACGACCTCAAGCTCAAGCGGTCCTGGAAGCCGGTACCGGCGCCAGAGTGGACGCATTGATGGGGCGCGACCACCTTTCACATCACCCCGCCGCCACCACGGCACACGTCGTGACGATGTCTTCAACACTCGCCCCACGCGACAGATCGCTGACCGGCTTGGCAAAACCTTGCAGGAAAGGGCCGATCGCCTGAGCGCCGCCAAGCCATTGGGTGAGCTTGTAGGCGATATTCCCTGAATCGAGGTCGGGAAATATCAGGACATTCGCCTGTCCGGCGACCGCGCTGTTCTCCTTTACTTTCTTCAGCGCGATGCTCGGCACCAAGGCCGCGTCAGCCTGGAACTCGCCATCGATGGCAAGCTCCGGCTCGCGTTGCTGCGCCAGATCCATCGCCTTTCGCACCTTGTCGACGCGCGCATGCCGCGCGCTGCCCTTGGTGGAAAAAGACAGCATGGCCACGCGTGGAGTCTCTCCGAGCAGTGCCTTCGCGCTGCGTGCCGAGGTCACCGCAATATCGGCAAGCTCGGTCGATGTCGGATCGGCGTTGACTGCACAATCGGCAAAAATGAATGATTTTCGCCCTTGCCCGAGAAAATCCGGCACGATCATCAAAAAATAGCTGGACGGCAACGCGATGCCCTCCGCCAATCCGACGGTCATCAGGCCCGCTTCGATCACGCGCCGGGTTGGGTTAGCACAGCCTGCGACCATCGCGTCTGCATGGCCTTCCCGGAGCATCATGCCTCCGAAATAGATCGGCTTCGATGCGAGCCGCGTACCCATCGACGGAGTCATCGACTCACGAAACCGCGCGAGCGCCGAACCATAGCGTTGTAGTCGCGCATCGTTTGGCGGGTCGGCGATCTCTATCCCTGCGAGCGATACGTTATGCTGGTCGGCAATCCTGGTGATTTCTTGGGCATGACCGAGCAGGATGGGGGAGGCGATCTTCTCGCGCGCAAGGCGTGCGGCAGCGGCAATGATCCGTTCATCGTCGCCTTCCGGCATGACGATTTTGCGATTGCGCTGTCGTGCGATATCAAAAAGCTTGTTGAGCAAATCCATGCTTCTCACCGCGTGAGAAAGACGCAAAGTTGCGAGCGAGGGCATCAATGACCGAAACCGCCGAAGCGATCAAGATTCAACGCGGCCTAAAGGGCGTTTACTTTGATCGTTCGCCCTGTACCTTCATCGATGGCAAGGCGGGCGAACTACGCTATCGTGGTTATTCGATTCACGAACTCGCCGAGCATTCAAGCTTCGAGGAAACCGCGTGGCTTCTGCTCAACGCCGAATTGCCCAATAAGCAGCAGCTCGCCGCCTTCGATGCTGATCTCAAGGCGGCACGCAAGCTGCCAGCCCCGGTCCTCGACATCATTCGGGCCGTCAAGTCGGCGCATCCCATGGATGTCCTTCGTACGGCGGCATCGGCTCTCTCTGCGTTTGATCCCGAAACAGCGGACAACTCGCGGGAGGCAACGCTGCGCAAGGCCGTCAGGCTGACGTCGCAGATACCGATCATCGTTGCCGCGCACTCACGCGTTCGTGCCGACCAGGATCCTGTGCCGGCCGATCAGGCGCTGAGCCATTCGGCCAATCTGCTTTGGATGTTGACGGGGAAAAAGCCAAGTGCCGACGCCGCGCAGCTGATCGACCGCGATCTGATCCTGCATGCCGAGCACGGCTCAAACGCATCGTCGTTCGCCGCGCGAGTCGTGATCGGCACCGAAGCAAATCTCCATGCTGCGATCGTGGCGGCAATTGCCGCATTATCCGGTCCTGCGCATGGTGGCGCTGCGGAAGATGTGATGAGGATGGCCGAGGAGATCGGCGATCCGTCGCGGGCCGCGGACTATGTAAAGAAAAAGCGCAAAGCCGGAATAGCGGTCACCGGCTTTGGCCACCGTGTCTATCGTGCAGAAGATCCGCGTGCTCGTCATATGCGTGTAGGCGTGGAGCGCCTTTCAAAGGAAATGGGCCAGCCGAAGTGGTTCGAGATCCTGCAGGCGGTGGTCGCGGCGATGGCGCCCTATGCACGTCACGGCGTGAACGTGAATGTCGATTTCTATTCCGGCGTTGTCTATCACCTGCTTGGCATAAAGCGCGATCTGTTCGTGCCGATCTTTGCCATCGGCCGCCTACCCGGCTGGGTCGTGCAGGTGCTAGAGCAGCTTGAGAACAACATCCTTCTGCGTCCGCTCACGCTTTATAACGGGCCCGATGCCCGCACCTATGTGTCCTTGGACCGGCGATAGGCGACACCGGGCCAACCAGAAAATCCTTCAACGAGGCCGGCCGCCGGAAGCAGATTCTCACTTGGCGAGACGTAGTGCCTCGGATTCACCCTTGCGGGGCCAAGACCTTCTGATAGCGTATTGAGAACACGGGTCTCACAAAACGAGACTTCGTCAGGGTGGAATCCCCGCCCGTGGGCGATCAGCCGGCAAACATAAGCCGGACTAGCATTTCTGCCGGGCTCGGCCGCGGGCAGGGCATGCAAGCAAGCGGCCGATTGGCAGGGAGGAGTTCATGCGTTCGACCATGCGAAGCTTCGCGATTTTGCTGTTGGCCAGCAGTGCCGCGCTGTTCGGTGGCAGAGCGGTCGCGGCCGGATATCCCGAACGGCCTATCGAATTGATCGTTCCCTGGGGTCCGGGTGGTGGCGCCGATCAACTTGCGCGCCTGGTCAGCAAACTCATGGAACCGATGCTCGGACAGGGTATCCCGGTTGTGAACGTTCCTGGCGGCACCGGTGCGACCGGGATGGCGAAGCTTCTTGCGGCGCCTGCTGACGGGTATTCGATGGCGATCTACATCGCGGATAGTCACGCGCTGCTCGCAGGAAAAAGTCCGCGCTGGACGATGAACGACATCACGCCGGTTGCGGTGATGATCAAGGGTCCATCATTTATCTTTGTGAAAGAAGATAGCCCGTTCAAAACCTGGGACGACTTTGCCAAAGAGGCCAAGGCCAATCCGAACAAACTGAAAGTCGCGACGCTTGGCTTCGGCAGCGTCGACGATTTCTCGCTCACCGTGCTTGACCGCGGCGGCATCAAGGTCGTCCAGGTGCCTTTCTCCAAGCCCAGCGAGCGTTATGTGTCGATCCTCGGCGGTCACGCCGATGCGCTCTACGAGCAGGCGGGAGACGTTGCGCAATTTCTGAATGGCAAACAGATGCGCCCCATCTTGCTGTTCGGTGAAAAGCGCCTGGAGGCTTTCAAGGACGTGCCGACGTCATTTGAACTCGGTTATAAGGTGGCGTTGCCGCAGTTTCGCGCGATCGTCGTGCGGGCCGGCACGCCACCCGACATCATAAAGAAACTTTCGGATGCGCTGGCGAAGGTCTACGCATCGCCCGAGTACAAGAAATTCCTCGAGGAGCAATACGCCGATCCGAACAGTTTCGAGGACGCGTCGAAGGCCCCGGCCTTCGTGAACGAACAGCTTGAGGACATGAAAAAGACGGTTGCGACGAACTGAAGTCGCCGGAGACGTCTCATGGACAAGGTGCTGTTCCGCTCGATTGTGCCTTACGCGGTGGGTCTCGCGATCGCGGCGGCTCTTTATCTTTATGCAGGCACGTTCGACTACGCACCTCGGCCCGGGCAGCTTGGGCCGGATGTGTGGCCACGCCTTGCAATCCTGCTGATGGGCGGCTCGTGCCTGTTCGAAATGTCACGTCGGCTGATCATCGGCAATCAGGACGCCAGCGGATTTATGGAGGCGTTCGACCGAGAGCCGGATGAGGAAGAGAAACAGCCCATTCATCCAAAGTTGTTGGTCAGCGGCATTGTCCTGATGGCGATCTATGCCGTGCTTGTGCCTCTGCTTGGTTTCATCCTCGGCACATTCCTCTTCCTCGCGGCCTTCATGTATGTCGGCGGTTATCGCGCGCACCGCGCCATCTGGGGCACCAGCGCGGCGGTGACGATCTTCTGCGGAATTCTGTTTCTGCGCATAGCCTATGTTTCGCTACCGCGTGGCATTCCGCCGTTCGATCGCGCAACCGACATTTTCTTTGCGATTCCGAGCCTTTGGTGAGTCTATGATTGACATTTTCGCCCAGCTCGCCTCGGGGTTCGTGCACTGCCTGACGCCCCTCAATCTGGCGATGCTCGTGATCGGCATCGTCATTGGTCTGCTGATCGGGGTATTGCCAGGGCTGACACTGGTGATGGGCGTCGCGCTGGCTTTGCCCTTCACTTACAAGATGGATGTCACCGCCTCGATCGTTCTGCTCACCGCGATGTACGTGTCGGGTACTTACGGCGGCGCCTTTACAGCGATCCTTTTCCGAATTCCCGGTGAGCCGATTGACGTCCCCATGCTGTGGGACGGTTACACGATGGGGCGCAAGGGTAAGCCGGCCAAGGCGCTCGGATGGACGCTGGTCGCGGCTCTCGGCGGTGGGCTTCTCTCGGCGGTCGTCATGGTGGCGCTCACGGAGCCCCTTGCCAAATTCGCCCTGCGTTTCTCCTCGCCCGAGTATTTTGTAATCATCATGTTCGGCCTGCTCAGCGTGGTGGCGATCGGCAAGGGCTCGCTCGCCAATGCCTTCATCAGCATGAGCGTTGGCATCCTGATCTCGACTGTCGGCACGGATCCGATCTACGGCGCGTACCGTTTCACCTTTGGTTCGCCCATTCTCGCGGACGGCATCGAGTTTCTCGTGGTTATGGTCGGCGCCTATGGCGTGGGTGAGGTCCTGACGCGTCTGGAATCGGGCTTTGCCACCAGGCCGATCGACAAGGTTTCAAACGCGCGCACCGAATTGCCGACGCTCAAGGAGCTCAATGAAGTCAAGGGCATGTTTTTTCGCTCTTCGGTGGTGGGCGATCTCATCGGGCTTCTGCCGGGTGCGGGTGCCACCATCGCGTCTTTCGTCAGCTACGGAATCGAAGCGCGCTTCGGCAAGCGCAAGGAGCAGATGGGGACCGGGATTGCCGAAGGGATCATTGCGCCGCAGGCGGCGGCCACGGCCTCAGTCGGCGGAGCCATGGTTCATCTGCTAGCGCTCGGCATTCCGGGCAGCGGTGCAACCGCCGTCATTCTCGGCGCCTTCATGCTGCACGGGATTCAACCAGGGCCGCAGGTTCTCGCGAGCTCGGCACCGCTCGTCTATACCGTGTTTGCTTCACTTTTCCTCGGCCTCGCGCTGATGTGCGCGCTCGGCTATTTCGCGATCCGTCCTCTCGTGAAGATTCTCGATTTCCCCGAGGCGGTCGTTTCGGCTTACGTATTGATTCTTTGCTTCATCGGCGCGCTGTCGATCCGCAACAACATCACGGACCTCTGGCTGATCATTGGCTTCGGCGTTCTCGGCTATGGATTCGAACGCCTGAAATTTCCAGTCGCGCCGCTGGTGCTCGGCGTCATCCTCGGTCCGATTGCCGAAGAGGCGTTCATGAACACAATGATCAGTTTTTCGAATGACTGGACCGTGTTCTTCACGCGACCCATCTCTGGAACTATCGTCGCGTTGACCATTGTCGTCCTGCTGCTGCCCTTCGTGCAGCGTCTGTTCAGAAGCCGCCTGGTGACTGCCCAAACCGGAGTTAGGTAGGTGACCCATGCGTAGCAATCTTGGAATTCACGAACGGCACAATGTGGATGAACTCAAACCACATCTTCGTTCTTCAAAGAGGGGTGCCGCCCGCGAGCACAAGCTCGGAGCAACGGCGCGCTCTTTCGCCATCCTTGAGCATGTTGCGAGCTCTCGTACGCCGGTCGACGTACTCGACATCATCGCTTCAGTGAAACTACCGAAGGCGACGGCCTATCGGTTAGTAGACTGGTTTGTGACGCAAGGTTATCTCGCGCGCGAGCCCGGCCGACGCCGGCTGATTGTCGGGCCGAAACTGGCAAATCTTGCCTTTGGCGCGCTGTCGTCCTCGATGCGTCATGACACGCCGCATGTTGTGCTTCAGCGCCTCGTGCATACGCTCAACGAGACCTGCAATATCGGCACGCTCTTGAATGGCGAGGTGGTTTACCTCGATCGCGTCGAGGCCGAGCATTGGCCGCTACGCCTGCACTACACCAGTGGCTCGCGCGTGCCGTTGCACTGCAGTGCCATCGGCAAGTTGTTTCTTGCATTGGCTGCCTCACCGCGCCGCAAGCGGCTGCTGCAGAGTCTGGAACTGCGGCGATACACCGAAAGCACCATCACCGACTGTGATCGGCTTGATGCCGAGCTTCGTCAGATTCGGAAGGAGCAGGTCTCTTTCGACCGACAGGAATATCTCGTGGGCGTTGTCTGCATGGCCGTCCCCGTAACGGGCGCCAACGGCGAGATGCTCGCGGCTCTCGCTATCCAGGCACCGGAAGCACGCATGAATGTTCAAACGGCGCGCCGCCATTTGCCGGCACTGAGGAGCGCCGCCAACGAGCTAGCCGAGATTTTCCAGGACAAGACCTGAGCCATCAAAGACAGGGCTGAGAGGACAAAACTATGAAGATGACCACTGAAGAGGCGTTCGTGAAGGTCTTGCAAATGCACGGCATCGAGCACGCCTTCGGCATTATTGGTTCGGCATTCATGCCAATTTCCGATCTTTTTCCCAAGGCCGGCATCACATTCTGGGACGTTGCGCACGAGACCAACGGAGGTCTGATCTGCGACGGCTACACGCGATCGACCGGAAAAATTGCCATGGCGATTGCGCAAAACGGTCCGGGCATCACGAATTTCGTCACCGCCATCAAGACCGCGTACTGGAACCACACGCCGATGCTGCTGGTGACGCCGCAGGCGGCGAACAAGACGATTGGGCAGGGGGGTTTCCAGGAAGTGGAGCAGATGGCGCTGTTCCGCGACATGGTCTGCTATCAGGAAGAAGTGCGCGATCCGTCGCGTACGGCGGAGGTCCTCAACCGCGTCATCACCAAAGCCAAACGCCTTTCGGCACCCGCGCAGATCAACATCCCGCGTGACTACTGGACGCAAGTGATCGACATCAATCTACCAGCCATCGTCGAATTCGAGCGGCCATCGGGCGGTGCCCAGGCGGTGGCGGACGCTGCGAAGCTTCTCTCGGGCGCCAAATTCCCGGTCATTCTGTCGGGTGCAGGTGTCGTGCTCGGGAACGCAATTCCCGAATGCGTTGGCCTCGCCGAAAAGCTCGACGCGCCAGTTTGCAACAACTACCAGCACAATGACAGTTTCCCCGGTAGCCACAGGCTCGCGGTTGGCCCACTCGGGTACAATGGATCGAAGGCGGCAATGGAACTGGTCGCCAGGGCCGACGTGGTTCTCGCGCTCGGTACAAGGCTCAATCCGTTCTCGACCCTGCCGGGTTACGGCATCGATTACTGGCCGAAGACCGCGAAAATCATTCAGGTCGACATCAACGCCGACCGCATCGGCCTGACCAAGCCCGTAACAGTCGGTATTTGCGGCGATGCCAAACTGGTGGCCCAAAGCATTCTGGCGCAGCTGTCTCCCTCGGCCGGAAATGCCGGACGCGATGACCGCAAGGCTTTGATCCACACGACCAGATCTAAATGGCTGCAGACTTTGTCCAGCATGGATCATGAGGACGATGACCCAGGTACGACCTGGAATGCGGATGCGCGCAAGCGCGATGCAGACCGGATGTCGCCGCGGCAGGCCTGGCGGGCCATCCAGGCCGGACTGCCGAAGGATGCGATCATCTCGAGCGATATCGGCAACAACTGCGCTATCGGCAACGCTTACCCGACATTCGACAAAGGCCGGAAATACCTGGCGCCTGGGCTTTTCGGGCCTTGCGGTTACGGTTTTCCGTCCATCATCGGCGCCAAGATTGGCAATCCGGGTACGCCCTGTATCGGCTTTGCCGGTGATGGCGCTTTCGGAATCTCGATGAACGAAATGAGTTCGATCGGCCGCGAGGAATGGCCGGGCATCACCATGGTGGTCTTTCGCAACTACCAGTGGGGCGCCGAAAAGCGCAATTCGATTCTTTGGTTCGACGACAATTTCGTCGGCACTGAACTCGATCCGCACCTCAGCTATGCAAAGGTAGCCGAAGCCTGCGGTCTCAAGGGCGTAGTAGTAAGGACGCCGACGGAATTGACGGAGGCGCTTCGGCAGTCGTGCGAAGCGCAGAAGAAGCGCGTTACAACCTTCATCGAGGTCATTCTCAATCAGGAACTCGGTGAGCCCTTCCGCCGCGACGCCATGAAGAAACCGGTAGTCGTGGCAGGCATCAAGCGCGAGGACATGCGTCCACAACAAACGGCCAACCTTTAAATGTGGAGCCGATGAGATGACTGTCGCGGTAAAACCGGCGGCCGATCCGAACGTAACGGCGGTGGTCGACGATCTGGTGCGGCGTGGCCGAGCAGCGATGGCTTCATTCGCCGATGCCGACCAGGCACGCGTCGATGAAGCAGTCACCGCACTTGCCTGGTCTCTTTACAACCCTGCGCATGCGAAAGAACTGGCCGAGTTGGCGGTCAAGGATACTCAACTCGGCAATGTACCCGACAAGATCATCAAGAAGCAGCGCAAGACTTTCGGCACGCTGCGCGATCTTCTGCGCGTGAAATCGGTCGGCATCATCGAGGAAGACAAGAAGCTCGGCATCGTCAAATACGCGAAACCGGTCGGTCTCATTTGCGCTATCACTCCATCGACCAATCCGGGTGCGACACCTGTGAACAAGGCGATGATGGCGATCAAGGGACGAAATGCCATCATCATTGCGGCATCGCCTGCCGGATTGAAAACCACGATGCGCACGGTCGAGTACATGCGCGCCGAGCTCAAGAAGATCGGCTTGCCCGAAGATCTGGTGCAAATCCTGCCGCCGCCCGCTTCAAAGGATATGACGCAGGCATTGACGCAGGCGGCCGACCTGATCGTGGCCACCGGCTCCCAGGACAACGTGCGCCGCGCTTACTCGAGCGGTAAGCCGGCAATAGGCGTTGGCACCGGCAATGTCTCGGTGATTGTCGACGAAACCGCCGACCTCGATGATGCCGCGAGGAAGATCTGCGCTTCCAAGATCTTCGACAATTCGACCTCCTGCTCGTCTGAAAATTCCGTGATCCTCGTCGACGCGGTCTATGACAAGGCGATCGCGGCTCTTGAGCGCGCGGGCGGACACATGGCTACATTGGTCGAGAAGTCAAAGATCCAGGCTGCGTTGTGGCCCGATGGCAAGCTCAACCGCACGCTGATCGCGCGCGATGCCGACGTATTTGCGCGCGGGTGTGGCCTGCCCGATGCGGCACAATCAAAGAAGTTTTTCATGGTTGAGGAAACCGGCGTGGGCCGTGGCTTTCCGTTTTCCAGCGAAAAGCTGTCATTGGTTCTGACCGTTTACCGCGCCAAAGACTTCGACGCCGCGGTTGCGCGCGCGAATGAAATTCTCGCGCATCAAGGACGGGGACACTCGGTGGGCTTGCATACGAAGGATGCGAACCGGGGCCGTGCATTGGCCGAACACGCCGATGTGGTGCGCGTGCTGATCAACCAGGCGCACACATTTGGGAATGGCGGTGGATTCGACAACGGTCTCAACTTCACGCTGAGCATGGGGTGCGGCACCTGGGGAGGCAACAGCATTACTGAGAATCTGAATTACAAGCATTTCCTCAACATTACGCACCTGGTTACGACAATTCCGGAAGACAGGCCGAGTGAGGAAGACCTATTCGGCGTGTACTGGAAAAAATACGGACGCTGATTGATGTCGAGTGAACAGCGCGCCACGCAGGATTATGTGTAATGAATTTTGAGGAGCACGCGGCCAAGTCGCTCGTCCTGAATGCTGCGGGCATTCCGACACTCCGTGGCATTCTTTGCAGCACTGCTGTCGAGGCCGCGATGGCCGCGACGAATATCGGACCATGTGTTGTCAAGGCGCAGGTGCCGGCCGGCAAACGTGGAAAAGGCGGCGGCATCCTGCTTGTCCGAACGTCCGACGAAGCGCGCAAGGCTGCCGAACAGATCCTCGGCATGAGCATCGGCGGTTACACCGTCGAACGCCTGCTTGTGGAAGAGCAGGCCCATATTGCACGCGAATTCTATGTCGCCGTTCTTCACGACGTCGTGGCGCGAAGGCCGCTGATTCTGTTTTCGACTGAAGGCGGCATGGATATCGAGGAAATCGCCGCGGCGCAGTCTGCCGCTATCCGGCGCTTGCTGCTCGATATTGATGGCAAGCCGGATGCGACCGACATTGCCGGCATGCTCCAAGGGCTAGATCTTGGTCCGGCCCAAACACAGATCATGCAAATCCTTAAGCGGCTCTACACGGCGTACCGCAAATTCGACGCCGAACTCCTCGAGGTAAATCCACTGGCGGTGCTGGGCGACGGTCGTGTAGTCGCGCTCGATTGCAAATTTACGCTCGACGACGCGGCAATCTACCGCCAGTCCGAGCTTGCGAAAGCCGGTGCAGCCGGCTCGATGACAGCGCTTGAGAAGCGTGGGGCTGAGAAGGGCCTCAAACTGATTCAGCTTGACGGCAATGTCGGCGTTCTGGCCAACGGCGCCGGTCTCACGATGACCACCATGGATGTGATCCGGCACTACGGCGGCAAGCCCGCAAATTTCCTTGAAATCGGCGGCGAGGCCTACACCAAGTCGGAGATCGCGCTCGATCTGGTGCTTTCCAATCCCGGCGTGAAAAGTCTGGTTATCAATTTCTGCGGTGCCTTCGCACGTACTGATGTAATGGCCGAAGGCGTGGTGCGCGCCTGGCACAAGCTTGCACCGCGTGTCCCCGTGTTTTTTTCCATCCACGGTACGGGTGAGAAGGAAGCGGTGGCGCTGGTGCGCAACGAGCTCGGCGTCGAACCCTACGATTTCATGGAAGACGCCATCCAGGCGGCGGTGAAGGCAGCACAATGATCGTGCGCGGGAAAGATCGCGTCGTCGTGCTCGGTATCACCGGCAAGCAGGGCACTTTCTGGAGCGAGAAAATGATGGCCTACGGGACCAATGTGGTCGCGGGCGTTAACCCGAAACGTGCCGGCGAAACTCACGTCGGAGTACCGATATTTGCGACCACAACCGAAGCGGTTGCGAAGGTCGGGGGTGATGTCGCGGTCATGTTCATTCCCCCGGCAATGGCCAAGGACGCTGCGGTGTCTGCGGCTGAGGCGGGCATCAAGTTGCTGGTGGTTCTGACCGAACACATTCCAGCCCAGGATGTCATGGCAATGCACGGCGCGGCGGCGAGGCACGGCACCCGCATCGTTGGCCCCAATACTGCGGGTCTCGTGACGCCCGGCGAGTGTTTCGTCGGCATCATGCCTGCATTCGTGCCGAGCGTATTCAAAGCCGGCCGTGTAGGGGTGATCTCGCGGAGCGGCAGCCTTGGCACACTGATCTGTCTCAACTTGACGCGCGCCGGTCTTGGCCAGTCGGCCTTCATCGGAATTGGCGGCGACCCGATGCTCGGTACGACAACGCGCGATGCGCTCGAGGCCCTCGACAAGGACAGCGACACCGACGCGGTTGTCGTCGTCGGTGAGATCGGTGGCGCGATGGAGGAAGACGCGGCTGCTTACGCAAAGAAAATGATAAAGCCGATCGTTGCTTTCATTGCCGGGGCGGCCGCCCCTCTCGGCAAGAAAATGGGCCATGCCGGCGCAATCGTCACCGGGAATGCCGGCAGCTACGCTTCCAAACGCGAGGCGCTCGAAGCGGCCGGTGTCACCGTCGTGGATACGCCGTCGGAAATCGCGGGCGCGGTTTCTGCGGGCCACAAGTCCAGCCGTGTCGACAACAAGCTTGTCGCGAGCCAATAAGGAATCGGCTGTGAGCGCAGAAAATATGCAAGCTTTGCGTCCGTCGGTATCGGCGGCGGCTCTTGCTCCCGGAATTGCGCTTTCTGCGATCGTCGCGGCCATCGGCTATGTGACCGCGCCCTATTTGGCGCGTTTCGTGCCGATCCCCAACATGGTGATCGCGCTTGTCGTCGGGATAGCACTCAATCCGCTGGCAGCGCGGCCCGCGGTGCAGCCAGGTATGCAGTTTTGCGTCAAGACTCTGTTGCGTTGGGCGGTCGCTTTGCTTGGGCTGCGCGTCGGGCTCGGAGACATCGCGGCGCTCGGCGCGCAGACCGCGATGCTGATCGTCGTTGCAATGACGATCACCGTAGTGTCGGGGTTTGTTTTCGCACGATGGAGCGGTCAGGCGCCTGGATTCGGGGCGCTTGTCGGCGTCGGCACCGCCGTGTGCGGCGCTTCTGCGACGCTCGCGACTTCAACAGTCGTCCCGGACTACGCGGGCAAGAGGACGGACATTGCTTTCGTGGTGGTTGCGGTGAACGCGCTGGCAACTTTGGCGATGCTGATCTATCCGCCGCTTTGCATTCTGCTCGGCTTCGATGGGCAGACCACGGGAGTCATGCTCGGGGGAACTATCCACGATGTCGCACAGGTGGTGGGAGCCGGTTATGCAGTGTCGGGGGCGGTCGGCAATACCGCGGTGATCGTCAAACTGTTCCGGGTATTCCTGCTGTTGCCGATGGTCCTCGGCGTTGGCTGGTACTTCACGCGCATTGGCATGCGCCACGGCGAGGCGCATGTGCCGGTGCCGGTCTTTGCGATTGTGTTCTTGTTGCTGTGTTTGGTGAACAGCGCCGTGCCACTGATGCCGTCTCTGGCGCCGGTCTATGCCTCCGTGAAAAGCGTGTTGGTGGAAGTCTCCACCTGGGGTCTGCTCCTGGCCATCGGCGCGCTCGGTCTGGGCACGTCGGTGAAAACCATTATCGGCCTCGGCTGGCGGCACATTACGACGGTGCTCGGGGCGTCTGTGGTGATATTTGCCGTCGTGACCGGTGGCCTGCTGCTGACGCGGATGATGTGAGTTTACTTCAGAGTCACGGTCTCGAAATCCGCCGGCAGGACGATTTCCAGCAATTCACAATCGTCGGAATAACCGCGAACAGTGTGCTTGATCTTCGGCGGCTGGATCCAACACGAACCGGCGTGGAAAGTGTGGACGCCCTGTCCTTCGAACTCGCTGCTGAACCATCCCTTGAGAACGTAGACCATCTGGAAGTCGACATCGTGGTAGTGCGGGATTGCGACCTCCTCCGCGTCGAACGGCTTGGTCATCCGGATGACGTGCGCCTGCACCATGCCGTCGGTCGCTTTGGCGATTCCGAGATCGCGATAGGCTGAATAGGGCCGCAAGCCGTAGTCGAAGTCTTCGTCGCGGTGATGGCTTGCAGTGAACCGCTGCGGCCTGCGCGTTTTTGCGTGCGCTGCGGATCTAGCGACGACTTTCTTTTTTGTCTTTCTTGCTTTTGCCCTGCTTCTCTTTGCCTTGAGTTTTGCTTTTGCCATGAGGGCCTCCCATACAAAGTGAAAGTTACTCCGCCGCTTCAGCTGCTCCGCCGTGAGCCTTCGACCAACCGGCCGGATCGCCGATAAACTTTTCGACCTCGGCCAACATCTTCGCCTCGAATTTGCCGCTTGCTTTGGCAGCGGCCAGCACGTCTCTCCAGGTTGTGAGTGCGTGCAACGTGACGCCAAGATCGCTGAGGATTTTCTTGCCTTGCGGATAGATGTCGTAGAAGAAGATAACGAAACAATGGTCGCAGGTACCGCCGGCCTCGCGTAGCGCGTTGATGAAGTTGACCTTGCTTTTGCCGTCGGTGGCAAGATCCTCGACCAGAAGCACGCGCTGACCGGGAAGCAGTTGGCCTTCGATCTGCGCGCCGCGACCAAATCCTTTCGCTTTTTTGCGCACATATTGCATCGGCAGGTGGAGGCGGTCAGCCACCCAGGCCGCGAACGGAATTCCAGCGGTTTCTCCGCCCGCCACCGCATCGATCTTTTCGCGCCCGATATCGCGTTCGATCGAGTGAACTGCAAAGCCCATCAGGGTCGAGCGCACGTCGGGAAACGACATTAGCCAGCGGGAATCGTTGTAGACCGGGCTCGCCCAGCCGCTCGTGAAGATGAACGGTTTATCGCTCATGAAGCGGACGGCACCCGTGTCGAGGTACATCCGGGCGGTAAGTTCGGCGATGGTTTTCTTGTCGAGAAGCTGGTTGGACGCCATGTCGATTGCGGCCCGCTGACGCTAGGTCGCTATGTCAAAGCACAAAATCTGTCACGCCGCCATGCCGCAGTGATGCGCCAATTCACAGGCAAGATCGAGTAGCACTTCGTCGCCTCCTCGCCAGCCAATGAAGGAGAGGCCGATAGGACATCCGTTAATCGTGCCCGCGGGGATGCTCATTTGCGGCAAGCCGGAGACGCCGGACGTGCAAGTCAGGCGCATGACCCTGACGCGGAATTCTTCCAGCTCCGTACCCGAAATTTCAATCCTCGGCGCGATGCTGGGCGCAGTCGGCAGAGCGAGAATTGTGCCGGGAACCGCTATCTGTCGAATGTGCTCACGTGCCTTGAGTTGGACGCCGCGGGCGGCGTCGGCCTGGGACTTTGTGACCGTGGCGGCGAATTCCATGCGTTCGCGCACCCCCGGGCCGATTTTTGGTTTCTGCGCGATGACAAATTCGCCAAATGTTTGCCAGGTTTCATAGGCCTGTACGATCCGGAACGCTTCGCGCCAGGGGTCAAAACCCTCGGGCGCGATCCGTCCGTGCACCATTTCCGGCAGGTCATCGCTCATGAATTCGAGCACCGTCCGCAGCAAGTCGGCTACGGGTTCTTCTGCCTGCGCGAAGGCATCTTCCAATACAACCACGCGTTCGACTTTTGCGGCCACGCCTTGGCTATCGAGCAGTACTGGACCGACTTTACGAAATACACCCGGGGTCGCGGCGAACCAGCCCGGCACGTCGAAAGTGGGAGCCATGTCGGCGACGCCGGCGTGCTCGATGCGCTTGTGCGTCGGCCGCAGGCCGTAAATTCCGTTGAAGGAGGCTGGAACGCGCACCGAGCCGCCGGTATCGCTGCCAAGCGCGAAGTCGCATAAACCGGCTCCGCAGGCAGCGGCCGAACCCGCTGACGAGCCACCGGGCAGGCGGCCCGGCGCGCGCGCATTCACCGGCGTGCCATAATGTGCGTTTGCGCCGCTCACGCTGTAGAAAAATTCATCGCAGACCGTTTTTCCGGAAATCGTTGCGCCGGCGTCGAGGATCTTCTGCACCGGCGGACAATTGCGAGGGGCGGGTGCCTGCGTTGCGAGCCATTCCGGGCTGCCGCAGCCGGTGCATTCGCCAGCGATGTCGTACATATCCTTGACCACGGCGATCAACCCGGCGAGTGGACCGCTTTTGGCTCCTTCGATCGGCGCGCCGATATCGTGTGGAACGAAGCAACTGCGATAGGCCTTAGGGGTCATTTGCACTGCGTCTCTTATTTGCGGGCGGCGAGATACCAATCGAGGATCTTAGCGCCATCCCAGGCGACCACCCCGTCATGCGCGAGCAGCTCGGCGAAAGTTCGCTCGACGTGGCCGATACGGTGCGGCACGCCGGAGAGATAGGGGTGACACGCCATCGCCATGACTTTTGGTCGCTCGGTCGACTCTTCGTAAAGCGTCCTGAAGTGGTCCAAGGCGCGATTATGCCACTGGTCTGATGGAAGATGCTGCAACGCCATCATTACGATGTCGTGGATCTCGAAATTGTAGGGCAGCGCCACGAGAGGCTTGTGAGTCGTCTTGAGCGTCACCGGTTCGTCGTCGAGCACCCAGTCGCCAATATACTCGACGCCGGCCTCCGACAGATAGTCGAGCGTATCGAAGGTCTGCGTCAGCCCCGGGCCGAACCAGCCGCGCGGGCGCTTGCCGGAAAACTTCTCGATCACGTCCATCGATTTCATGATGATGGCGCGTTGATCGTCGAGCTTGTGCATCGGCACCTGGTCGTAACCGTGGGCGTTGAGCTCCCAGCCGTGGTCGGTGCAGGCCTTCACCACCGTCGGATAGGTCTCGCAGACTCTGGCATTGAGCGTGACGGTCGGCGAAATGCCGAGCTTCAGCATCATCTTTTGCAGCCGCCAGAAGCCGACACGCATACCGTATTCATGCCAGCTCCAGTTCGGGTGGTCGGGCAGCATCGGTTGGCCCTGTGGCGGCGAGATCACCATGCGCGCCATAGGACGTGACATGTCCCATTCTTCCAGTGCCAGCACCGGCCAGATGACCAGCCGTACGCCTTTCGGAAACTTCAGCAGCGGACGGCCTTCGATCGGCGAATAGGCCAGTCGTTCGCGTGGATGCATGGGCATGGAAATTACGCCGGCTTCGTGCCGACCTTGGTGTACCAGTCCGCAATTTGCGCGCCGGTCCAGAACAACACGTCACGCTTCTTCCGGATCTTCTCGTAGATCTTGCGGAAATATTTTGCCCGATGCGGCGCGCCCATGATGTAGGGATGCACCGAGATCGCCATCACCCGTGCCGAGCCTTTCGTGTCTCTGTAGATCTGCTCAAACTGATCCATCGCCCGCTCATAGAACTCGGATGCCTTGTGATGCTGGATCAGCATCATGGCGACGTCATTGCATTCCTGCGTGTAGGGGATGTTCAGAATCGGCTTGCCGCGCGTTTTCATCCACACCGGTTGGTCGTCGAGCACCCAGTCCGCGACGTAGTCATAACCCTCTTCGGCAAGAATATCGGGCGTCTCCCAGGTTTCGGTCAGGCCGGGCCCCAGCCAACCCCGCGGGCGCTTGCCTGTCGCCTCTTCCAGCACCTCGGCGCTTTTGCGGATGTCGGCGCGCTCGTTCTCGACCTTTTGCATGTTGCGCTGGGTGTAGCCGTGGCCGATGAATTCCCAATTGCGATCGACGCAGGCCTTCACGATATCCGGGTACGCCTTTACGGCGACGCCATTGATGTTCATCACACCGGGTATCTTGAAATCGTCGTAGACCTGCAAAAGGCGCCAGAAGCCAACGCGATTTCCGTATTCATGCCAGCACCAGTTCGGAATATCCGGCATCGGTGAACCACCGGCCGGAGGCGTGAGCACGGTCCGCGGCATGGTTTGTGTCGGATCCCATTCCTCGACATTTGTGATGGTCCAAACCGCCATACGTCCCCCCTTGGGCAGCTTCAGCGGTTTACGTGTGGTAATCGCGGAGTAGTCGAGGCGATCGTTGGGCAACATGCCAACGGCGGGCTTGGGAAAATTCATACGCGGGTTTCCTTGGGGGCTATCGATCGGCTGGCAGTTTTGCAGCTACCCCGGATATTGTACAGGCCATGAAGCTTGTCCGTTATCGTTCTGCAACTGGCGAGGAGCCCGGTCTCATTCTGGACGGAGAGGTCTTCGATCTGTCGGGCAGTTTTTCTTCGCTCAATCCCCGCGCGCCGACGCTTGACGATATCGAAGCCATCGCCGCGGTGCCGGCAAAGGCGCTGTCAAAAGCGCCAAAGGATGTTGCTCTCGGTCCGCCTCTGCGAGGCATAGGCAAGATCATTGGCGTCGGCCTGAACTATCGCGATCATGCGGAGGAAACGGGCTTGCCTCTGCCGAAAGAGCCAACGCTTTTCTTGAAGGCGACGAGCGCGCTGTGCGGACCTGCTGACGATCTCGTCATCCCCCACGAGGCAAAGAGCGTCGACTGGGAGGTTGAGCTTGCCGTGGTGATCGGGAAGCCCGGCGTCTACATCGGTGAGCGCGATGCCTTGGACCATGTACTTGGTTATTGCATCGGTATTGATTTTTCCGAACGTGATTTCCAGTTCAATCGCGGTGGGCAGGGATTCAAAGGTAAGAGCGCCGACACCTTTGCACCGCTCGGGCCGTTTCTCGCGACTCGCGATGAGATCGCCGATCCGCAGAAACTGTCGATGCGCCTGTGCGTCAACGGCGCCACGAAGCAAAGCGGTTCGACGCGCGACATGATCTTCTCTGTAGGCGAGCTGATCTCTTATATCAGCCGGTTCATGAGCCTGCAGGCGGGCGATGTGATCCTGACCGGCACGCCCGCAGGCGTCGGTCTGGGTCAGAAGCCGCCGACCTATTTGCAGCCTGGCGACATTGTTACCGCGTCCATTGAGGGTTTGGGCGAGCAAGCGCACAAAGTGGTGGCGAGTACGCAATAAGAATTTAAATAAGCACTCGGACGATCAGCGAATCACGAAAACTCGACCCAGCGTCACAATACGAGCGCGTTCTGTCATCCGATCGGATGATGCGCAGCGACCACATCGCATCTCATTTTTTCGGGATCAACAAGCAGAAGTAGCTCCGACAGATGGGGCCTTCTTCTTTTTCGAAGAGCAATTAAGCCAACCAAAAACCGGGAGATTGAAAATGCGCGGCGCTTTTGTCATCGCGTTCGGGTTCGCGATTCTCGAGGCGTTCGCCGGCCTACAGTCGGCTTCTGCCGCTGCACCGAAATGCGCGTCGGTCAATTGCCAGGTCTATTATGGCACACATGGTCCGGTCACCACGTGAGACCAGCGATGTACGCAAACGCCAACGGGTCAGGGCCGGGCGCCGCAACCCATCCAGCAACAGAAGAACAAAAGAATGAATTGGAGCCGCTCGAGGGCTCAGCTGCCCTTCTCGTCGTGAATTTCCGGGAAGAAATAGTCTTTCCAGGATGCCGCCTTCGTCTTGAGCGTGCCGACTTCGGCCATGAAATCAGCATATTTCATGGTGTTTTCCGGCGTCATGGTCCAGCGCACCTGCGGTCCGGACACGATCTTGCCGACCATCTCAAGCGACAATTTTGATTTTGAATCCTCGATCCATAAGCCGGCCGCCGCCGTTTTGTCCTTGTTGACGATCTCCGTCGCCTCCCTGAGGGCGGCCACGAGTGCCTTGTACAGCACTGGGTTGCCCTCTCGGAACTTTGCCGGCGCCCAAACGGCCGTGAAGGTGTGCGAGCCTCCCATTACGTCGAACGAATTGAGGACGGTGTGGACGGCCGGGTCCTCGAGCTGCTGGTTCTGGAACGGCGGCACGCTGAACGCGGCCGAAATCTGTGCGCCGCCTTTGAGCAGTGCGACCGTCGCATCCGGCGGCGTCATCGACACGGTGAGCGGATCAAGTTTGGCAAAGTCCTTGGTGCCGTAGGCTTTGGCCGCCGCCATCTGCAGCGTGATCGCCTGCACGGACGAGCGCACTGCGGGCACAGCGATGCGATCAGTGTCCTTGAAGTCCTTGATGGTCTTGATGGCTGGATCTCGGCTGTTGAGCAGGAACGGCTGTGAGCTCAGTGCGGATATGCCGCGCACTTCCTGCGGGGTCCCTTTGCTGCGCGACCACAGGACCAGCAGGCCCGGCACGCCACCCGAGCCGACATCGATATTACCCGAGATCAAGGCCTCGTTGACGGCGGTCGGCCCGTTAAAGGTGAACCAAGAGACTTTCACATCGTCGAGCCCGAGCGCCTTGGCGTGATTCTCGATGAGCTGCTGGTGCTCCATCACGTTGAGCTGGAGGTAGCCCATGGAAAATTGCCGGGCGAGACGGATTTCAGCAGCCGTCGCATTTGACGTGCCTTGGAGCGCAAATGCGGCCGTGAGCACGGCGAGAATCGATTTGGAACGCATGTGAATCCTCCCTGCCGTGTCGATCTTCTGTCGCGCAGCGGCAGCTGCCGCTACGCGGCCGCTTCGATCTTGGCGATGCTGCGATACCAGTCGAGAATCTGCTCGCCGTTCCAATGCAGAACGCCTTCGTGCTTGTTCACGTAGTCGTAGATCTGCTCGAGGTATTTGATCCGATGCGGTTGCCCGCTGATGTAGGGATGAATCGCCAGCGTGCAGATTTTTGCGCGCTTCGCGCTTTCGGCATAGAGCCGGTCGAACTGGTCGATCGTGCGCTTGAGCAGATAGTCACTCTCGTGATGCTGAATCAGCATCATCGGAATATCGTTGAGCTCGACGGTGTAGGGCAGGGTGATCAGCGGCCCTTTGGTGGTGCGGATCACGGTTGGCTCATCGTCGTAGACCCAGTCACCGATATATTCAACGCCCGCGGCCGCGAGCAGATCGGGTGTGTCCAACGTCTGGGTTAGGCCAGGCCCGAGCCAGCCGACCGGTTTCTTGCCGGTGAATTTTGTCATGATGTCCATGGTCCGCTTGATCATGGCCGCCTGGTCGGCTTCCTTGTGGATCGGGCCTTGCTCGTAGGCGTGACCCATGAATTCCCAACCGTCTTTCCTGGCCTCCTCGGCAACGCGCGGATAGTCCTCGCAAATGCGCGCATTCGCTGCGAGCGTCGGCTTGATGCCCAGCTTTTTGAAGAGCTCGTGAAAGCGCCAACAGCCGACCCGCATGCCGTATTCATGGAAGGCCCAGTGCACCACGTCGGGCATCAACGGCACGCCCGTGGGGGCCGGCAGCAACTGTCGCGCCATTGGTTTGCCGATGTCCCACACCTCGTAATTGACGATCGTCCAGAACAGGATGCGGGCTTTGCCCGGCAGTTTAAGCGGCGGGCGATCCACGATCGCTGAGTAGTCGGAACGTTCGCGCGGAATCATCGGATTGGACATGGCCTGTCCCTGTGTCGACTTTGCAGGCAGCTAGAATGTCACGCCGTTGCGGCCACGCGCAACCCGACCAGACGTTCGAGCGTAGCGGTGTCTTTTTGCAACTGAGCCGAAGGCGCGCGGTGCGCCACTGCGCCGCGTTCCAGCACGATGGCCTCGGCCGTCAGTTCCAAGGCAATGTCCGTATGCTGTTCGACGAGAATGATCGCGATGCGGCGGTCAGAAAGCATCATCTTCATTGCGGTCGTAAGTTCATCAACGATGACCGGGGCGAGCCCCTCGAACGGCTCGTCCAGCAACATCAGCGCCGGATTGGTCATCAATGCCCGCGCAATAGCCAGCATTTGCTGCTCCCCGCCCGAGAGCTGATTGCCCATATTGCGCCGGCGTTCGGACAGACGCGGGAAGAGCTTGAAGACGGCGTCGAGATCCCAGGGGCCGGGACGTGACACCACTGTGAGATTTTCCTCGACCGACAGTGACGGAAAGATCTCGCGTTCCTGCGCCACCCAGCCGATGCCGTTCACTGCGCGTCGATTGGGTGGAAGGCGCGATATATCCTGTCCTTTCCAGACGACGCGACCGCTGCGCAGCTGCGTGTAACCCATGATGGTCATCAGCAGGGTCGATTTGCCGACGCCGTTACGACCCAACAGCGCAAGGCTGCCGTGCTCCGGCAACTCCAATGAGATGCCGTGCAGCACGACGGCATCACCATAGCCGGCTGTCACATTCGCAAGTTTGAGCAGGGAGTCAGCCATGCTTGCGTTTGCCCAAATAGACTTCGCGCACGCCTGGATCGGCTGCGATTTGCGCCGGTGAGCCTTCAGTGAAGATTGCACCGCCGACCAGCACAATGATGTGGCTTGCGAAGCGGAATACCACATGCATGTCGTGCTCAATGAAAAGCAACGTGAGATCGTCGGAAAGGCTCGCAACCGCTTCGAAGACTTCGCCGCTTTCCTCTTGCGGGACGCCGGCCGCGGGCTCGTCGAGCAGCAGAACTTTCGGCCGGGTTGAGAGCGCCAGCGCGATCTCCAGGAGCCGCTGACGGCCATAGGGAAGTTCGCGGGTGACCTGATAGCAGGAGTCACCCAGACGCAGTTTGCGCAGAATTCCGTAGGCCTCCTCGATCGCCTCGCCATGCTCGGCGATGTTACGCCAAAATTCGCCCGCAATATTGCGACGCTCGCAAACCGCGAGGGTCACCGCCTCCAGCGCGTTGAGTCCCGGAAATAATGTGTTGATCTGGAAGGTGCGCGCAAGCCCACGTCGGACTCGTTCCTGAGGCTCGAGACCCGTGACATCTTCGTCGCCAAGAAAGATCTGACCGGCATTCGGCTTCAACATGCCTGTTATCAGATTGATCAAGGTTGTCTTGCCGGCGCCATTGGGGCCGATCAGCGCGTACCGCGCCCCTTTCGGTAAATTCAGTTCGATGTTGCGCGCGACAATTAACGATCCGAAGTTTTTATCTAGGCGGCGCGTGGAGAGCGCGATTTCTGTCACTTTCGTCTCCATCGAACCAAGATTTTCGACAAACCACCGAGGATGCCGTTCGGCAGAAGCATCACAACCGCGATCAGCAGGATGCCGATCCAAAAATACCAATACTGGGGTGCAATGCCGGAGAATTGGTCGCGCGCGATCATGAATATAATTGCACCTACCAAACCGCCGTAGATGCGGCCTGCACCGCCCAAAACAAGCATGACCAGCACGTCCGCCGAACGCTGGAAACTGATCGATTCAAGTGCCGCAGATTCAGTAGTTTGCGTCAGAAGCGCGCCCGCGATACCGGCGATGGTCGCGGCGATAGTATAGGCTTTGCGAATATGGGCGCGGCTTGCCGCGCCGATAGCTGGCATGCGCACGAGATTCTCACGGATGCCGCGCAAGGCGAGCCCGAACGGCGAATTGACCAGGCGGCGCATGCCCAGAAAAATCAGAAACAGTGCGGCCAGCGAATAGCTATAAGCCGTGTAACCGTACAGATCGAACTTGAAGATGCCGAACAGCGGCCAAATACGGATCCCCTGCAGTCCGTCTGAGCCACCAGTTAGCCAGTGGGCACTGTTGGCGACTTCGAATGCGAGAAGTCCAAGGCCGAGCGTCAGCATGATCAGCGGAAGGTGGCGGAAACGGCAGACAATAAAGCTGGTGGCATAGCCGGCGATGCCGGCGAGCAACGCCCCCACTAAGAGGCCTGAAAGCGGCTCGCCCCAAACAAATTTTGAGAAGAGGCCGGCTCCATAAGCGCCTATGCCGAAAAAGGCCGCGTGTCCGAGAGAAACGACTCCCGCGTAACCAAGTATCAGGTCGAGTGAGAGCGCAAATAGCGCTGTAATTGCGATCTGGCTCGCCAGTGAGAGATAGTTAGGAAACAGGAAGAATGGCATTAGCGTTGCGAGCCAGAATGCGATTTCACCTCCGCTCCAGCGGCTGAGCGACTGAAGGTAGTGCTGGGGAGCGCTGACGGTGTCTGTCGCTGCCATCTAGCGTCTCCCGAAAAGACCGGCGGGCCGCCACATCAGGACTATCACCATGACGAGATAGATCAGGAAGGCGCCAAGTTCAGGAAAGTAATATTTTCCGGCGATATCGCTCACGCCGATCATAATGGCGGCTGCGAATGAGCCCGCGATCGAACCGAGACCGCCAACCGATACGATGATCAGCACGTAGACGAGATAGGTAAAGGAGAAATTTGGATCGAGGCCGACGATCTCGATCGCGAGTGCGCCTCCGAGACCGGCAAGCCCGGACCCGAGCGCGAAGGTAATAGCAAAAGTACGTTCGACGTTGATGCCAAGTCCGCCAGCCATGCGCTGATTGTCGACTGAGGCGCGCACCTGTGCACCAAAGCGGGTGTACTCGATGCCAACCACCAGCAGGATTGTTACAATCAGCGCTATTCCGATCAGGAACAGTCTGTATTTGCCGAGATTAAGCCCAAAAAAGTCAACCGCCCCCCGCAAAAGCGGGGGGGTCTGAATCGGCTGTTGCGCCGTTCCAAACAGATAGGCGGCTATCGCGACCGACACAAACGCGATCCCGATTGTGAGCAGCACCTGATCGAGGTCACTTGCCCGATAAAGTCGGCGATAGAAAACCCGCTCAAGCGCAATACTCGCTGCCGCCGCCGCGATAAAAGCCGGAGGTAATGTGGCGAAAAATGGCCAGTGGAAATCATTCACCAGTGTGACTGTCAGGTACCCACCAAGCATTGCGAAGGCGCAGTGCGCGAGATTGACGAAATTCATCAGCCCAAGCGTCACGGACAGGCCTATCGACAGCACGAACAGCAACATGCCGTAGGCAATGCCATCGAACAGAACCCCGAAGACGGAAGGCAGCATGGTGGCGCGCTAAGCCTTGGTTTGCTGGCTTACTTGTTCGACCGAGAACCAGAATCAAAAACCGTCAATCTCGCGTATCATATCATTGGATTCACCGCTTTTACGGGAACGAACGAAGTGTGCGGTCACATAAAAGATGGGGCGACCGCTGTGGATCGCCCCATCCGTGAGCACACGGGCGAGTCGGCTATTTTTTCATCGCCGCCTTAACGGGATCCTTCACGTTCTCGACTTTGTCAAACTCGACATTGACAATGTCGTTGCCGACCTTCTGGACTTTGCGGATATAAACGGTTTGCACGATATCGCGCGTTTCGGGATCGATCCAGATCACGCCCCGCGGGCTTTCCCATTTCATGCCCTTTATGGCGGCAATCAGAGCATCGCCGTCGGCATTACCCTTTGTTTTCTTCAGCGCCTCATAGATGAGATGCATGCCGTCGTAACCTCCGACGGCGAAGAAATCGGGGTTACGCTTGAACTCGGCGTTAAACGCTTTCACGAAGTCGGAGTTCATTTTTGATTTGTGATTATAGTCGTAGTGCCAAGCGCTGATGCGGTCGAGCGCGAGGTCGCCCATGCTCTTGATCGCGGTTTCGTCAACGGGTTCACCCGTACTGAGAATCTTTACCTTCTTGGGGTCGATGCCGCGTTCAGCAAAAGCTTTGCCAAGGGCCGCCGGTTGTGCGCCGCCGGGAATGAACACAAAGATCGATTCCGGATTGAGATCTTTCGCGCGTTGCACGAAGGCCGAGAAATCCGGATTCGCAACCGGCATCCGAACTGAGCCGACGATCTCGCCGCCGGCCTCCTTGAATGCCTTCTGGAAGGCACCTTCGGCGTCTATTCCGGGTCCATAGTCGGAAACCATGGTGTAGGCCTTCTTCGTGCCGCCCTTCTTTACGGCCCAAGTGGCGAGCGTGTCGGCGATCTGCGGCAGGGTCAGCGAAACGCGCACGATGTAAGGAGATTTGGTGGTGACAATCGAAGTCGCCGCATTCATGACAACCATGAGCTTCTTGGCTTCTTCGGATACGCTTGCTGCACCGAGCGCTTCCGGGGTGAGCGTAAACCCAGCCAGAATGTCGACCTTATCACGCACAACCAATTCTTGGGCGAGGCGTTTCGCAACATCGGGGTTCGGGCCGCCGGTATCCTTCCGGATAATCTCAATTTTCTTACCGGCGACCGTGTCGCCGTGTTGCTTCATATAAAGCTTGATGCCGTTGTCGATCTGAGCACCCGTGTCAGCAAACTGACCGGAATAGGAATTGATCACGCCGATTTTGATCTGGGCATTGGCGCCCGCAGGCAGCATGACGGCCGCAAAAAGGGCTGCAACGGCGAATAGCGAGCGTGTCATTATGGTCCTCCCCTGAAGTACGCTTCTATTGTTGTCGTTAGAATGCCTTAGGTCAGAAGCAAAGAAAAGCGCCGCGAAATAAGGTCGCGGTGCAATTGGTTGGACGTCTAACTATTAGTGTGCAAACAGTAATTGTCAGCCCAGCGAGAGGGTCGCACGCTCGTATTGGCTGCTGCCCATCTTGCCTTCCGGGAAGATCCCGTGGGCGGCAATCCACTCGAAAGACTCCTCATAGACCTCCTTAGTGTATGGCTCGAACACCAAGCGCTCACCGGGACCCCAGCGCCGCGTATCCATTTTGGCGTGGAAGCGGTCAGGAAATTCCTTCTTGTAGTAGTGCGTATAGAGCTCTGGCCGCAGATCGATGTCGCGCTGCGCCTTGCGCAGCGCGCGGAAGAACTTGCGCAGATCCTCCGGATCGGGATCGCCGTGGATCATGGTGCCGATCATGAATGTGGCGTCGATCACTTTACGGAAACCAAGCTGCTCCGCGAAATAATAGGGCCCACCGAAAAGGTGCACCGCTGGCGCCTTGCCTTCGAACAACTTTTCCATACGCGCGAACAGCATGCCGTCCGAATAGACAAGGTTCATCTGTTCAGGTTTGAGATACTGCTCGAGCGCTTGCACTGTCGAATAGTGACTGCCCGACTGATAGCCGACAGACACCGGCACCCCGGCGAGATCGGACGGATCCTTGATTTTTGAATCGCCGGCGACGAAAACGCCGGCCGGGGCTACCGAATAGACGTCAGTGTACATCTTGCCGTGACCATTTGAGGCGGCGACGTTGACCGTCCAGTGACAGGCGCAGCTGACGTTCGATTTGCGGCCTTCCTCAAACGACTGATAGGCGCCGACCTTGTCACCCTTGTCGTGAATCTTGCCGTCGGTTGCGCGCATCAGTTCGCGAAATTCGTATTCGAGCCCTTCCTCGCGGAAGTAGTCTTTCTCCTCGGCCACCCATTCCTGCAGGCGGAAATGCGGTTCGATGACGAATTTCGGCATGTTTGTTCTCCCTAGATCAGCAACAAGACTGTCCTTCATCGCGCTCGGCAACACGCCTGGCGCGGATCATCTTCACGTGGTCATCCATCAGCGCGCGCGCACCGGCGGCGTCGCGCAGTTCGATCAGATCGGCAAGTTTGCTATGGATTTCGAGAATGTGCCGCGCCAGTTTGGGTGTCGCGGTGACGTTGCGACGTGGCCAGGAAACATGTTCGAGGGAGATCAATTGCACGACCAGCACGCGGTTGTGCGAGGCCTCGGCGACGGCCAGGTGGAAGTCACGTGAAAGCCGCGTGAACAGGTCGAGGTCACGGATCGCGTCCTCCGCTTCGCGCAGAAGCCGGCGCAATTTGGCAATATCGTCGGGCGTCGCGTTTTCCGCCGCGAGTTCCGCACCAAGTGTTTCGATCGCGCGCTGCGCGTCCATGATTTCGGCGGCGCTGACTCCCGTGAGGTCGAGTTGCACGGCGAGAGCTTCGGCGAACAGACGCGGGTTACCTTGGGCAATGCGCGCGCCGCCGCCTTTTCCCATTCGAATCTCGACGATCCCGAGCGCTTCGAGCGTGCGCAGCGCATCGCGCGCCACGATCCGGCTGGCGCCAAAACGCGCGGCCAGATCTTTTTCCGTGCCGAGGAAATCACCAGGCTTGAGCTTTTTTGCAAAGAGCGCGTCGCGCACCCACGTCACGATTTGCGCCGACAGCGAAGAGGAGCGGCCAGCAAACATGACGCGGGCGGTGAGATCGCCGCTCATTCTTACGGGCTGTCGTAACGCCGTCCGCGGCATGGGCACGTCTCCGCAACAACAGTAAGTATGGGCTTCCCGCTTAAAATAGTAAAGATAGTATCTTTAAGCCTCGCCCCAGTGAAATACGGTTGGCGCCACCGGTTTTGTAAGTTCCAGGCATCATAGGTGCATGCGCGGGCGTTGGATGCGACGTCATTTCTCGACGTGACTCTTTTCGTCCTGCTTGCAGTGCTTTTCATCGTCGGCGCGATTGATTGTACCCGCACCGATCCTGGTCTCTTCTGTTCGATTGTCCGTCTTGCGTTCGACGACCGTCCTGGTCGTTCCCCGCCGCGGTAATCACTAACGCTCGAGTCAAAAATGGATTCTGCAAAAACCGCCGAGCGCCATGGCGCCGCGGCTCAGGCGACCTTCTTGCCCCAAAGTCTCGCCGAAGCGATGTCGGCGCCTTGTCGGATCGCGGCGAGCTTGAGCCAGACCGCGGGTTCGATCACCCATTCGCGATTGGTAAAGGTTCCGAAGCCGCAATCCGTTGAAGCGATGACCCGCTCGCGATCGCCGACAACGCGCACGGCTTCTTCGATGCGGCGCGCGACGACTTCCGGATGCTCGACAAAGTTGCTGGTTGTTTCGACCACGCCTGGAATGAGCAGCATATCTTTCGGAAGTGGATGTTTTTTGAGAGCGTCGTACTCGTGCGCGTGGCGCGGATTGGAAAACTCGATCGACAGCGCGCCGACCTTTGTCAGATACAAGGCCGACAAAATTGTTGCGAGCGGAACGTCGTGAATGTGCGGCCCTTCCCAGTTGCCGTAGCAGATATGCAGCCGAACCCGGTCGCGCGGTATTCCATCAAGGCCGTCATTGATCGCCTGCACGTGGCGTTCAACCGCCTTGACGAACTGGGCATCGGTCAGATCGCGGTACATCATGGTGCGATCCATCGCGAGATCGGGTGCATCGATTTGCAATAACAGGCCGGCTTTGTAAATCGCGTGATACTCGTTCTTCATCTCGCGCGAGATCGCGCTGAGATATTTGTCCTGCGAGCCATAAAAAGCGTCGAGCATCGTCGATGATATGATGCCCGGCGAGGGAGCCGTCATGAACTGCTCGGGAAACTTGCCGCCCGAAATTTTCTTGAAGCGCGCTATTTCGTTTTCGATCGGCTTGATGTCGAGGTATTTCAGTTCCGCCTGACACTCCGGAGCGTTCTGTTGCTTGCTGACATGCGGGAAACGCCGCATCAGGCTCGCCACCAGTTCGGGAAATTCCTCAAACTCGCGTCCGCGCCGGCGCTTCGAAACGCCGCCGAAACCGCTCATCCGCTGCGGAACGTAAGTCTGGAAGCCGACGCGTTGCTGCTCGCCGTCGTTGCCGATGTCAATGCCGGCGGCGAGCTGCTTCTCCACCACATGACGAACGGCCTTGTCCATTTCCAAGGCCATTTCCTTGGCATCGAAGGCTTCGCCGGCCTCCTGGCGGACCAGCAGATCCGAGAGTTTTTCGTTGCGCGGCAGGCTGCCGACATGAGTGGTGAGAATGCGGTCCCGGCTGAAAATCATGAAAACTCCAACGGTCGGTATACTTGCGGCCGGTCATCCGGCCATCCATGCCTTCTTATAGCAAGATGGGGATGTCAGGCATCAAACCCATGACAAACCTTGGGGCCACATTGCGGCGTATTGGCAGCGTCTGCATAATAAGAATGTCTCGGGAGAATCAACAATGACAGTCGCGGAAGCACACGCGGCGGGTTCGGCCACACCGGTGTCTGTGGGCGCAGTCCCACGTGAGTACAATTTCGCCGCCGATGTCCTGCAAAGCAATCTCGCCGCCGGTCGCGCCGCCAAGGCTGCCTATATCGATGCGCGCGGTACCTTGACCTATGGCCAGCTTGCCGATCGCGTCGCTCGGTTCGCCGCCACACTGCGCGGATTGGGAATCAAGCGCGAAGAGCGCGTGCTGCTCGCGCTGCTCGACACCGCCGATTGGCCAACAGCATTTCTTGGTTGCCTGAAGGCAGGCATCATAGCTGTCCCGGTGAACACACTTCTCACCGAAGACGACTTCGGTTTCATGCTGGCGGACAGCCGCGCGAAATGCCTCGTCGTATCCGAGGCGTTGTTTCCGAAATTCGAGAAACTGATCAAGCAAAGTCCCGATCTCGAACACGTCATTGTCTCGGGGACGAATTCGCACGGCCATCGGCTGTTTGAGGACCTGGTCGGCGCGAGCAAGCCTGAGTCTTACACGGCGCCAACCACCGCTGATGACATGGCGTTCTGGCTCTACACGTCGGGATCAACGGGCAAGCCGAAAGGCGCGGTGCACATCCACGCAAGCCTCAAGCTTACGGCCGATCTCTACGGCACGCCCGTCGTGGGTTTGAAGGAAAGTGACGTCTGCTATTCGGTAGCGAAGTTGTTTTTTGCCTACGGTCTTGGCAATGCCATGACCTTTCCGATGACAGTCGGCGCAACGACCGTACTGAACCCGGAGCGGCCGACCCCCGATGTTGTTGCCGCGTTGCTGCGCAAGCACCCGGTGACGGTGTTCTACGCGGTGCCGACATTCTACGCAGCGTTCCTCGCGAGCCCCAACGCGCCGCAGAAATCCGAGGTGAAAATTCGCCGCTGCATTTCCGCCGGCGAAGCATTGCCTGAGGAAATCGCGCGACGATGGAAAGAGCGCTATGACGTCGAGATCTCCGATGGCCTCGGCACGACCGAGATGCTGCACATTTATCTCACCAACGCACCTGGTGCGACCAAGTACGGGACCACCGGCAGGGCGGTGCCGGGTTACGAAATCAAGCTTGTCGGCGATGACGGGAAGCCGGCGAAAAAAGGCGAGATGGGTGAACTATACGTGCGTGGCCCGACCAGTGCGATCATGTACTGGAACAATCGCGAAAAATCGCGCTCGACATTTCAGGGCGAGTGGACCCGCTCCGGCGACAAATATATCGAGGACGAGGACGGATACTTTGTCTGCTGCGGGCGGCAGGATGACATGCTGAAAGTTTCCGGCATGTATGTCTCGCCGTTCGAGGTCGAAGCTGCACTGTCGTCGCACCCCGATGTCCTCGAGGCTGCGGTGGTCGGCTGGAACGACGAGCAAAAGCTCATCAAGCCGAAGGCGTTTGTGGTTCTCAAATCACCCGACAAAGCCAGCGACGCCTTGATCCACGTCCTGCAGGAGCACGTCAAAGCGAAGCTCGCGCCTTACAAGTATCCGCGCTGGATCGAGTTCCGCAAGGATCTGCCGAAAACCGCGACCGGCAAGATCCAGAGGTTCGTGCTGCGGGCCGAAGGGAAGCAATAAAAAACCTGTAATGACAAACCTTCCCGATTCCGGCTTTCTCGATATCGGCGGGCAGCGACTGGAATACCAGTTTATCGGTCCACGCGCGGATTCAGCGCCGACGCTTGTTTTGCTGCACGAAGGCCTCGGCTGCGTCGGCCTGTGGGACGACTTTCCTGAGAAACTCGCGGCGGCAACCGGAACCGGCGTTTTCGTCTATTCACGCGCCGGCTATGGTAAGTCATCGCCCGTCGCGTTGCCGAGACCGCTGTCCTATATTCACGACGAGGCGCGCGAGACATTGCCGCACCTGCTCGATACGATCGGCTTCAAGCGCGGCCTTCTAATAGGCCACAGCGACGGTGCCTCGATCGCAGCCATTTATGCAGGCAGCCATCAGGATCACCGTGTCGGCGGACTTGTCCTGATCGCTCCGCATTTCTTCACGGAAGATCCAGGCATCGGCTCGATCGTCGAGGCGAAGAAAGCGTACGAGACCGGCGACCTGCGCGCGCGCCTGTCGCGATGGCATGCGCATGTCGACAATGCGTTCAAGGGATGGAACGGCGCCTGGCTCGATCCCGACTTTCGCAAGTGGGATATCACGGAATTTCTCGCCTATATCCGCGTGCCCGTGCTGATCGTGCAGGGTGCTGATGATCAGTACGGCACCGTGAAGCAAATCGAGGTCGCACAGGAAGAATGCTATTGCCCGGTCGAAGTCGCGCTGTTGCCGAACGCACGCCATTCACCACAGCGCGAAGCGCCCGAACCGACGCTCAAGGCGATTTCGGAATTCGTCCTCAGGCTTGTGCGCGCAAATGACTGGGTAAAGGCGGCCTAGCTGCAAACAAAATGGCCGGCACGAGGCCGGCCATTCAGCAGCAGATGAAGATGATTTTACTCGGCGGCCTGCTTGGCAGCGCTGCCGTGTCGCGACACGAGGTAGTCCATCGCCGCCTGCACGCCGCCTTTTTTGTGCGGGACATTGGCCAGCGCCAATGCCATTTCTGTTGCGGCAAGTCCGCCCAGCAGCATCGCGTCGTTGATGTCGCCGAGATGACCGATGCGGAACATCTTGCCCGCAAAGCGTCCGAAGCTTGCGCCGTACGAGATATTGAATTGCTCGAGCGCCAGCGCGCGGAACGCATCCGCGTCGTGCCCTTCCGGCATCAGCACGGCGGTGATCGTCGGCGAGTAATATTTCGCTTCGCGGCAGATGATTTCGAGGCCCCATGCCCTGATCGCGCGGCGGGTTGCTTCCGCGAGCCGATCGTGGCGGGCAAAGACGTTATCGAGGCCCTCTTCGTGGAGCATCTCGATGCCTTCCGCCAGGCCGTGCAGCATCTGCGTCGCGGGCGTGTAGGGGAAGAAGCCTTGCTTGTTCATCATCAGCATCTCGTCCCAAGCCCAAAATGATTTGGTGAGCTTGGACGTCTTGTTCGCGGCGAGCGCCTTGTCGCTGATCGCGTTGAACGACATTCCGGGCGGTAGCATCAGGCCTTTCTGCGCACCGCCGATCGATACGTCGACGCCCCATTCGTCGTGGCGGTAGTCCGCCGAGGCCAGCGATGAAATGGTGTCGACCATCAGCAAAGCGGGATGGCCAGCCTTATCGATCGCCTTGCGGATTTCCGCCACCGGCGAAAGGCAGCCGGTCGAGGTCTCGTTGTGCAGGAAACAGACGGCCTTGATTTCCTTGCCCTTGTCTTCGCGCAACCGGGCCTCGATCGCGACGGGATCGGCGCCGATACGCCAATCTGTTGTAATGAACTCCGGAACGAGCTCGAGGTTTTCGGCCATCTTTTTCCAGAGCGTGGCGAACTGGCCGGTTTCCACCATCAGCACCTTGTCGCCGGGCGAGAGCGTATTGACGAGCGCGGCTTCCCAGGCACCGGTGCCCGTAGCGGTGTAAATGATGACCGGATTGCTGGTCTTGAAGATGGTCTTGATGCCCTCAAGACACTTCTTCGCAAGCCGAGCAAACTCAGGGCCGCGATGGTCGATAATCGGCGTGTCCATCGCCCGCAGGACGCGGTCCGGGAGCGGCGAGGGGCCCGGAATATGCAGAAAATGGCGCCCGACCGTACGCGAGGAATTCTTAGCCATAAAAAGTCCGCTCCTGAACGGCAGCTTTTGAGGGTTTTTCGTGGTTCAGCCACGGGCGCGGCCCGATTCCGGGCGGCGCTTGTGGCGTTGAACTATGAATGCAACATTGCGGTCAAGCGGTTTTCCGCAAGGCAAACCAGTCATAACGCATAGGCTTAGTTCAGCCCAAAAAGGATAAAAAACGTGGCTGTAGTCATGCCCGGTCTTGAACGTCGGCTGAGGGCCGAATTGACCGGCGAGGTTCAATTCGACCGGTTCTCCCGCGGCCGATACGCTACCGACGCCTCCCATTATCAGATCATGCCGATCGGCGTGGTCGCCCCGCGCACGATTGAAGAAGCCGATCGGGCGATAGCGATTGCCCGGAGTGAAGGCGCAACGGTTCTCGCGCGCGGAGGGGGCACGTCGCAGGCCGGACAGACCGTCGGCAAGTCGCTGGTCGTGGATTGCTCGAAATATCTGACCAGAATTCTTGACCTCGACGTCAAGCGCGCGCGGTGCACGGTCGAACCCGGCATTGTGCTCGATGACCTCAATCGTCAGCTCAAGCCGCACGGCCTATGGTTTCCCGTTGACATCTCGACGTCGTCACGCGCGACGATAGGCGGCATGGCTGGCAACAATTCCTGCGGCGGTCGCTCGATGCGTTACGGCACGATGCGTGACAATGTGATCTCGATCGAGGCTTTGCTCGCCGATGGAACGCTCGCGCATTTCGGCCGCATCGGCGGGAATCTGAAGGACGTGCCGGCACCGTTGCGCCCGCTCGCCAAAGACCTCCTCGCCATTGGCGCGCGCGAAGCCGACGAAATTGCCGCACGATTTCCGAAGGTCCAGCGTCGTGTCGGCGGCTACAATCTCGACGCACTGGTGCCGGGCAAGAACGACATCAACCTCGCGCACGTTCTGATCGGCGGCGAAGGAACGCTCGCATTTTCCACGCGCATCGAGTTGAAGCTGTCGCCGTTGCTCGGCCGCCGCGCCGTCGGCGCCTGCCATTTCGGCAGCTTTTCCGAGGCGATGAATTCGGCGCAGCACATTGTGCGCCTCAAACCGATCGCGGTCGAGTTGATGGACCGCACGATGGTTGAGCTGGCGCGCCAGATTCCGATTTTTCAGCCGACGCTGGAGAAGTTTGTTCGCGAGACGCCCGAAGCCATTCTCCTCGTGGAGTTCGGTGAGGATGATCACGAAGTCAACCTGCGCATGCTGCAGCAGCTCAAGGACCTGATGGGCGATCTCGATTTCGGCTGGGACAAGACCGGCGCGAAATGGGGTGGCATGGTCGAAGTGCTCAATCCCGATCTGCAAGCCGCGATCACCGAGGTTCGTACAAGCGGCCTCAACATCATGATGTCGATGAAGGAGGAGGGCAAACCGGTCTCTTTCGTCGAAGATTGTGCCGTACCGCTCGAACACCTCGCCGACTACACGGCGCGGCTCAGCGCGATTTTCGAAAAACACGGCACGCGCGGTACCTGGTATGCGCACGCCGGATCGGGCTGCCTGCATGTGCGGCCAATCCTGAATCTGCGACAAGAAAAAGATGTCCATGCCATGCGCGAGATCGCCGAAGAAGCCTTCGCGATGGTGCGCGAATACAAGGGCTCACATTCCGGCGAGCATGGCGACGGGCTGGTGCGCTCCGAATTCAACGAGTCGATGTTCGGCTCGCGGCTCGCGCGAGCATTCGAGGAGGTCAAGGATCGCTTCGACCCGGACGGTCTTTACAATCCGGGCAAGGTCGTGCGTCCGCCGAAATTCGACGACCGCGCTCTCTTCCGTTACGGACCCGGCTATCACGGCGAGCCCTTGAAGACGCAGTTCGACTGGTCGCCCTATCCCGGCGCGGGTGGTGGCCTCCAGGGTGCCGTCGAGATGTGTAACAACAACGGCGCCTGCCGGAAATTGACGGGCGGCGTCATGTGCCCGAGTTATCGCGTGACCCGCGATGAAGGTGATGTCACGCGCGGGCGCGCCAACTCGCTGCGCCTTGCCATCACCGGACAACTTGGGTCGGCTGCGCTTATTGCCGATGAAATGGCCGAGACCATGAAGCTCTGCGTCTCGTGCAAGGCCTGTCGCCGCGAGTGCCCGACCGGCGTCGACATGGCCCGCATGAAGATCGAAGTGCAAGCCGCGCGAGCCGCGAAGTTCGAACTTTCGCTGCATGAAAAGCTCGTCGGATTTCTCCCCCACTACGCGCCCCACGCGTCGCGCTGGCATCGCTTCTTCAACATGCGAGATCGCAGCCCGTTCCTACGCAAGGCGTCGCAGACGGTGGCCCGTTTCGCATCCAGACGCAGTCTGCCGAAGTGGCGCAAGGACACGTATCGGGACCGCTCGGATTGGCGCTACAGCACGGCGGAGGAGAACGCGCCGGCGCGAGAAATCGTATTGTTCGCCGATACGTTCAATCGCTATTTCGAGCATGAAAACCTGGATGACGCGCTGAGCGTACTGGTCGCAGGCGGCTATCGCATTCACGCACCGCAGCCACCTGATCCTGACGACCGGCCGCTGTGTTGCGGCCGAACTTTTCTTTCGGTTGGTCTGGTCGACGAGGCGCGTCGCGAGATGCAGCGCACCATGGATGCGCTCGCGCCTTATGTCGCACGCGGTCTGCCGATCGTCGGTCTTGAACCGAGCTGTCTGCTGACTTTCCGCGACGAACTTCCGGCTTTGTTCAAAGGTGAGGTAGCGGAGTCGCTGGCGGCGAATGCATTGCTGTTCGAGGAATTTCTTGCGCGCGAGCACCGGGCAGGGGATCTGAAGCTGCCGTTGGGGCCGCTGCCGAAGAAAACCCTCCTGCACGGTCACTGCCATCAAAAGGCTTTCAATGCGATGGAAGCGGTTGAGACTACGCTTCGGCTCGTCCCCAAGCTTTCTGTCGAATCGATCGAGTCCAGTTGCTGCGGCATGGCTGGCTCGTTCGGCTATGACGAGGAAACCATCGACGTCTCGCTCAAGATGGGCGAATTGTCACTGCTCCCCGCCGTACGCAGGGCTGACGCCGACGCCTTGATTGTTGCCGACGGGACGTCGTGCCGGCATCAGATCCAGGACGGCAGTCAACGGGAAGCCATGCACGTCGCCCGCGTCCTCAAGATGAGTCTCGAAGCCGCGCAATGAAGTGCGAGAGGTCGATTCGTGCCTCCTAAGCTTTTTCCAACGTCTCTCGTCGGTTCCTATCCGCAGCCGGAGTGGCTGATCAACCGCGCGCGGTTGTCGAAAATGGTGCCGCGCGTACGGATGGACGATCTCTGGCTTGTCGATCCGAAGGAACTTGAAGCAAAACAGGACGAGGCAACGCTGCTCGCGATCAGGGATCAGGAGCGCGTAGGCCTCGATATCATCACCGACGGCGAGCAACGGCGCGAAAGCTATTCGAACCGCTTTGCCACGGCGCTCGAAGGCGTCGATACCAAAAACCCGGGATCGACGCTCAATCGCAGCGGCAAGCCTATCCCAGTGCCGCGTGTCACCGGCAAGATCCGTCGAAAGCATCCGGTCGAGCTGCGCGATCTCCAGTTCCTGCGCGCCAACACGAAAAGATCCGTGAAGATCACCGTGCCAGGGCCTTTCACGATGTCGAAGCAGGCGCAGAACGAGTTCTACGAGTCCGATGAAGCGATGGCGCTTGATTATGCCGCCGCCGTGAATGACGAAGTCAAGGATCTGTTCGCCGCCGGCGCCGATATCGTGCAGATCGACGAGCCGTGGATGCAGCAGCACCCCGACAAGGCACGGTCGTACGGGCTCAAGGCACTCGATCGTGCACTCGACGGCGTCAGCGGCACGGTTGCTGTGCACCTGTGCTTCGGCTATGCGGCGGTCGTGCATGAAAAGCCGACGGGGTACTCGTTCCTGTCCGAATTGGAAGGGTCGCGGGCCTCGCAGATCTCGATCGAAGCCGCGCAGCCGAAGCTCGATCTTGGCGTTCTGGAAAAGCTGCCGTCGAAAACGATCATTCTTGGCGTGATCGACCTGTCCGACATGACCATCGAAACGCCGGAAATAGTAGCCGAACGTATTCGCAGGGCGCTGCCGCATGTGCCGTCCGAACGAATCGTGATTGCGCCTGATTGCGGGATGAAGTACCTGCCGCGCAATGTGGCGTTCGGCAAAATGCAGGCGATGGCGCGGGGTGCGGCGATCGTGCGTCTGGAGCAGTCCGAGGATTAGACCGTCGGCGGCTTGAAGTTGGGCCCAATACCCGCAAAATGGGCCCAATAATAAGTACAGCGGTTCCCACTGCCGAGGAGCCGGAAAATCAACTTTAGGGAGGATGCGATGAAAAGTTTCGTTGTCGCCGGCACGGCCGTTGCGGCCATGACCCTGGCAAATGCGCCGGCGTTGGCATGGGAGCCGACCAAGCCGGTTGAAATCGTGGTGGCAGCGGGTGCAGGCGGCGCTTCCGATCAAATGGCGCGCATGATTCAGGCCGCGATTCAGAAACACAATCTGATGAAGCAGCCGATGGTGGTGTCGCTCAAGGGCGGAGCATCCGGCGCCGAAGCGCTGATGTACATGAAATCGAGTGACGGCGACCCGAACAAAGTGCTGATCGCCTATTCGCTCATCTACATGCTGCCGCTCTCCGCAAAGATTCCGTTCAACTGGCGCGAGCTGACACCGGTGTCGGTGATTGCGATGGATCAGTTCGTGTTGTGGGACAACACGACACTGCCGTACAAGAACGTGAAGGAATTTGTCGACGCGGCGAAGGCTGCTCCGCAGCCGTTCAAAATGGGCGGTACAGGCTCCAAACGCGAAGACCACATCCTGACTGTCTTCATGGAAAAGAAGACCGGCGCAAAGTTTGCGTATCTGCCGTACAAATCAGGCGGCGAGGCAGCGACCCAGCTGGTCGGCAATCACACCGCGTCAAACGTCAACAATCCGTCAGAGAATCTTGAAGTGTGGCGTGCGGGCCAGGTGCGCGCGCTGTGTGTGTTCGACAAGGAACGCATTTCCTACAAGACGAAAGTGACGGACACGCAGTCATGGAATGACATTCCGACCTGCAAGGAGGAAGGCCTTGATGTGCAGTATCTGATGCTGCGAGCCATGTTCCTGCCCGGCAAGGTTACCCCTGACCAGACGGCCTTCTACATCGATCTCTTCAAGAAGGTGTCGGAAACGCCGGAGTACAAGGACTACATGGAAAAGCAGGCGCTCAAGCCGATTTTCCTGACCGGCAAAGACATGGTCAAATTCCTTGAAGAAGACGACAAACTGAACTCGGGCCTCATGGAAGAAGCGGGTTTCGTCGCGAAGTGAAACGTGGCGCCGGCGCCGGACAGCGTGCCTGTTCGGGGCCAAGAATCCAGAAGCATCACCCATGGCGCCGGATTCCGGTGCTTGTGCCATGCACGCTCGCAACGACTGAAGACAGGTAACAATGTCATCCGAAACCGAGATCGCCGTCGAGGATCCAACCGCGCCGGCGGAAGATTCGCCACCCGTCACCAGTACGCGCGTCGTTGAAGTCTCCGTCTATATGGTCCTTGCCGCGTTGGCATCGTTGCTCGCCTACGACAACTGGCGTACCGGCATGGGCTGGGAGTCCGACGGTCCGCAGGCCGGATATTTTCCGTTCTACCTTTCGGTCATTCTCGCCGGCGCCAGTCTCTATGGCCTCGGCAGCACGATCCTGAATCCGTCGGAGGGACGAGAAGCTTTCGTCACGCGCGATCAATTGCGCCGCGTCATGCAGGTGTTCATCCCGACACTCCTGTTTTGCCTTTTCACGCAATGGCTCGGGCTTTACGTGGCGAGCTTCCTGCTGATCGCGGGCTTCATGTGGATGGTCGGGCGTATCGCTTTGTGGAAGTCGCTGCTCACCAGTTTCGTGTTCTCGATGATCATGTTCGTCACCTTCGAGATCGCGTTCGACGTGATCATGCCGAAGGGGCCGGTTGAAGCCCTGTTTGGGTACTAGAAGCCATGGAAGCCTTTTCGCTCCTCGTGCACGGCTTTGCGGTCCTTCTAACCTGGAAAACGCTGGCTTTGATGATGGTCGGCCTCGTGCTCGGCATCTTCGTCGGTGTGCTGCCGGGGCTGGGCGGGCCGAACGGCGTTGCTATCTTGTTGCCGCTGACCTTCACCATGGATCCGACCTCCGCCATTGTGATGCTGTCGTGCATCTACTGGGGTGCGCTTTTCGGCGGCGCAATCACATCGATCCTTTTCAACATTCCTGGCGAAGCCTGGTCGGTCGCGACAACGTTCGACGGCTACCCGATGGCTCAGCAGGGGCAGGCTGCGGAGGCTCTTACCGCGGCTTTCACATCTTCCTTCATCGGCTCGTTGTTTGCGGTGCTCCTCATTACGTTTCTGGCACCCGGCATCGCTTCATTCGCGCTGCAATTCGGTCCGCCGGAATTCTTTGCCGTCTATCTACTGACCTTCTGCTCGTTCGTAGGCCTGGGACGGGAGGCGAAGCACAAGACGATCATTTCTATGGCGCTCGGTCTGCTGCTTGCCGGCGTCGGCATGGATACCGTTTCCGGCCAGCTACGCATGACCTTCGGCTTCAGCGATCTGTTGCGCGGTATCAACTTCCTCGTGGCGGTTATCGGCCTGTTCGGAATCAGCGAGATCTTGCTCACGATGGAGGAACGGCTGGCGCTGCGCGGCCACTCGGCGCGCATCAGCTTGCACGTGCTCTGGAACGTGTGGAAAGACTTGCCGCGTTACTGGGTCACGCTCCTGCGGTCGTCGGCTATCGGTGCCTGGCTCGGCATAACGCCGGGCGGGGCGATTGCCGCGTCGTTCATGGGTTACAACCTTGCCAAGCGCTTTTCGAAAGATCCCGAAAGTTTCGGGAAGGGCCGAATCGAGGGCGTGTTCGCGCCGGAAACCGCCGCGCACGCATCGGGCACGGCTGCGCTGCTGCCCATGCTGGCTCTGGGAATTCCCGGCTCGGGAACAGCCGCCATTCTGCTTGGCGGATTAATGGTGTGGGGACTCAATCCAGGACCGCTGCTGTTCGTGGAGCATAAGGATTTTGTTTGGGGCCTGATCGCCTCGATGTATCTCGGCAATATCGTTGGTCTGGTGATGGTGCTCACCACCGTACCCGTCTTTGCTGCGGTGCTGCGCGTCCCGTTCGCCGCGATCGCCCCGATGATCGTAGTATCCTGCGCGATCGGCGCCTACGCCATCCAGAATGCCATGTTCGACATCTGGCTGATGCTGGTGTTCGGTGTCGTCGGCTATGTTTTCAAAAAGGTCGGGATTCCTTTGGCGCCGTTCACGCTTGCTCTGGTGCTAGGCAGCCGGGCGGAAGATGCTTTCCGTCTGTCGATGATCGGCGCAGGCGGCGACCTGCGTGTCTTCTGGTCGAACGGCCTCGTCGGTTCGATCACGTCGCTCGCGTTCATGCTGCTGTTCTGGCCGGTGATCAGTAAAGCGTTCGGCCGCGTTTCCGAACTTCTGCAGCCCGTCAAGCGAACGGGTTGATCTATTCAGCAGGTCCCGGTTCGGCAGCGTGTTCACGACCTTCGGGCACGGTTCGTCGCACAGTAGGCATGACAAGCCGGGTCGAAGCAGATGAATCCGACTATCGCCAACGGCCGCCGCGATAGGCACAACGACATCAGACTGCGCAACATGGATGCTTCAGCTTCCTGCGGCAGCGCGGTCAACGAACAAGCTGCCTTTGCTGACGACGTTTTCGCCTTCGCGCAGCCCTTCCAGGACCTGGATCATCTGTCCATTGGACAGACCGGTCTTGATTTCGCGCCGCTCGACCGACTTGTCGTCACGCGCAATCCAGACATGGGCCGTTTTTCCATCGTAGATGATCGCGTCGCGCGGAACCGCCAGCGAGTTGTCACCTTCTCCGGTGAGAATGTTCACACTCGCGAACATTTCCGGGCGAAGCAGCCGTTGCGAGTTGTCTATTGTTGCGCGCACCAAAAGACGGCGCGTCCCAGTATCGAGCGAGGTTGCTACATATGAAATATTTGCCGGGAATATGCGGTTTGGGTATGCGAGAACGCTGAAGTGAACAGCCTGACCTACGCGGACGCTCGGCGCGTCTGACTCGCGGACATACGCAACCAGCCACACCGTCGAGAGGTCACCGATGATGAATGTCGGGTCGCTGGCGCTCGTGTTCTGTGACGACGTGTTTACATACTGGCCCGGTCCGACCTTGCGCTGAATGACGGTGCCGGCAATCGGCGAATAGATCGTCATCTGTGGACTGACGGAGCCAGTGTCGCTGAATTTGGAGATTTCGTCGTCCGTCATTCCGAGAATGCGCAAGCGATTGCGCGTCATCTCCAGCAAAGTCTGTGCGGAACGCACATCGTTCTCGGCGGCGCGGCTGTTTGCCTGTGCGGTCTGCAGGTCGCGCAACGGGCCGGCGCGCGAGTCAAAGAGTGTCTTGTTCTGCTGCTCGACGATTTTCGCGAGCTCGAGCGCCGATTTGCTCTTGTTCAAGTTGGAGATGGCGGCAATGAAATCGTTCTGCGCCTGAACCATGTCCGGCGCTTCTACGGTGAAAAGCGGTTGGCCGGCTTTCACCATGTCACCAGGCTTCGCAAGCAGTTTGATCACGCGCCCCGAATAAGGAGAGAATACGAGCGTCGAGCGATCTTCATCAATGGCGATCTTTCCCTCGGTCATATGTTCGCTGCGAAATACGACCGGACCGACCGGTACGGTCGTCAGGGATGCCCACTGGTTCGGGGGCGGGTAAAAAAGTCCGTTTTCGCGGCGACCCTGAGTCGACGCCTGTTCCTCACCATTCGCATGGGGCGCACGCGTAGTCGCGGCGACGACGAGCCACGTACAAATGATGAGCACGACAGCAACTATGGCGCCATTGCGCGTGGCCTGCGGCTGCTTGAGCCGCGCCAAAAATGTCCCAATTCGCTCCAAGGCCTTGCTTTCCGGATTTTCTCTTTTTCTCTTTGCGAGCGTTATAGTGAATTGTCGCCCGATTTCATCATAACTGCGATATAAACATTTCACCTCGGTAAATCGGGACGCCGGTCGCTCTGGCATAGATGCGCCCCCTGCCATTGGTTTTCTGCTCGGTCCGGGCCAATAAATGCGCGGATTCAATGTATTTGGCGGCAGTTTTTGCTGTGGGAATGGACTTTTCAGCGGCTATTCTGCGCCCTCTCAATCTAAAGAATGGTGGGTCATCCGCCTGTCAGGTTACGTCGTCAATTTTGGGTTTTCTGCCGCAGGGGGCGTTGCAGTGCAAAAGGAAACGGCGTGCGCCCGATAGCATTGCATCGCGGGCTATTTCCTAATGCCCTGATTGCGCTGCTCTTTCTCGGCGCGCACCCGCTGTGGGCGCAAAGCGAAGCCGACAGCATCGGAATCACCGTGCCTTCGATCGCGACGAGCCTGCCGTACTACGGAGATTTTTACGGGGACCGCAAATGGCTCAACGATCGCGGCGTCACGTACAATCTGATCTCCACCAATGACGTGCTGGGCAATATGTCGGGCGGCATTCGAACCGGCACGATCATCCAGGGCAAGCTGGAGGCGCAACTTCTAGTCGACCTGGAAAAACTCGTCGGATGGCACGACTGGAGCTTCTATGCCAATGCGTTTGGAATTTACAATGATGGCCGCATCCGTCGCGACTATGTCGGCGGCCTGAATACGATTGCGGCAATAGAAGCCACACCCACGGTGCGACTGTCCGAATTGTGGCTGGAACGCTGGGTTGGACCGGTCAGCTTCAGATTTGGTCAACTCGCCGCGGATGCCGAGTTCTTCTACAGCGATCTCAGCCAGATCTTCCTGCAAAGCGATTGGCCAACGATTGCAGCGGCCAATTTGCCGGGCGGCGGACCGGCGTATCCGCTGACGGCCGTCGGCGCGCGGATAAAATACGAGTTTCCCAAAGACGCATCCCTTCTGCTTGCGATTTTCAATGGCGATCCGGCACCGCCATGTTCCGGCGACCCCGATACATGCAATCGTTACGGTCTCAATTTCCGCGTCAGCGATCCGGCGTTCATGATGGGCGAGCTGCAATTTCGACGTAATCGCGGCAGGCACGATACTGACCTCGCGACGACGCTGAAAATCGGCGGATGGGCTCACCTCGGGCAATTCGCTGACAAGCGTTACGACAACGTGGGCGTTCCGCTCGCTAGTCCTGCAAGCAACGGCATGCCGCTCATGCATCGCGGCGACTGGGGCATCTACGGCGTAATCGACCAGCAGATTTATCGTCCCCAAGGTGGCGACGGTGACAGCGGCATATCGATATTCGCCCGTGGATCGGTCAGCCCATCCAACCAAAATGACATCAGCTTCTATCTTGATGGCGGAATTGTTTTTGGCGGCATGATACCGAACAGACCGAACGATCGATTTGGTGCGAGCGTCATCTACGCCCGCTTCTCCAACAGCATACGCGGCTTCGATCAGGACCAGATCAATTTCGGCACTCTGTTCACGCCACCGCGGGACTATGAGACCAATCTTGAGCTGACCTATGTTGCTCAGATTGTTCCCGGCTGGACGATTCAGCCGGTCTACACGTCAATCTGGCATCCGAGTGGAACTGGCATCCGTTATCCCGACGCACAGGTCACCGGCGTTCGCTCAATCGTCAGATTCTGAACAAAGTGACCCGCCCGAATGAGGACATGCCGGGCGGGTCTTCTAGATCGGCGCGAGGATGGACGTTGCGGGCGCCGATCCAGCGGATCAGCAGTAGTTGCAGGCCTGGAATGCGCGCATTTCCGAAGCGGTCATAACGCGTGACCAGACAGCAAGTCAGGCCTGTCACATAAACTGGGGAAGCGTAGGGCCGCGGCCCCGAGCAGCGCGCCGGCGGCAATACCGATGCCGACGCCCGGTGCCCCAAATGGTTCAAAGGGCGCGTGGCGGATAGTTGCGTGGCCCCCCAAAACGGTGACAAATTGAGAAAATGCCAAGAATTTCAACGGTTTTTCTGCTTGTTGGGATGGCCTGCACGGCGCAGGCGCAGCCGCTCGAGCGGATCACTTTCGGGACCAACTGGGTGGCAGAGGCCGAACATGGCGGCTTCTTCCAGGCACTCGCGGACGGCACATACAAGAAGTACGGGCTCGAAGTGATCATCGTGCCGGGCGGGCCGAACGTGAACAATCGCACCCAGCTTTTGGCGCGCAAACTCGACTTCTTCATGAGCGCAAATTCGCTGCAATCATTTGACGCCGTTGCAAACAATATTCCGACCGTGGTGGTGGCGGCGAGCTTCCAAAAAGACCCGCAGGTTTTCGTGGCACATCCGGACGTGACGAGATTCGAAGACTTGAAAACGCGTACGCTGTTCGTGTCGAAGGAGGGCATGACCACGTATTTCCAGTGGCTCAAGTCGGAGTTCGGCTTCAGTGAATCGAAAGTGGAGCCCTACACCTTCAACGCCCAGCCATTCCTCGCCGACAAAAACTCAGCGATGCAGGGTTACGTCACATCGGAGCCCTTTGCGATCGAGCGTCAGGCGGGGTTCAAGCCGGTCGTGTTCCTGCTTGCTGACCAGGGATTCGATGCGTACTCGACTCTGATCGAAACGCGACGCGAGCTGGTGGAAAAGAAAGCGGATATGGTGCAACGGTTCGTCGACGCATCCGCGATCGGTTGGTATCATTACCTCTACGGCGACGGGCGTTTAGGTAACGAACTTATCAAAATTCAAAATCCGGAAATGACCGATGGTCTGCTGGCCTATTCGGTCGACAAGATGAAAGAGCATGGCATCGTTGATTCCGGCGACTCGGTGAAGCTCGGGATCGGGGCCATGACGGATGCGCACTGGAAAAGCTTCTTCGACAAGATGGTGCGTGCAGGGGTTGTGAAGGCGGGCCTCGACTACAAGCGCGCCTACACTCTGCAATTCGTCAACAAAGGTGTCGGCGCGATCTTGCGGCCGAAGCACTGACGAATTCGCTATTCCGCGGCGACGGGAAAGCGCGAAGAGCCGGCGCTGTGTGTTCCCGCCGCACGACCAGCCAGCCGAACAACAGCATTGCCGCGAACACCGTGAGTGATCCGCCGATGGCAAAGGGCTCGCCGACGTCGTGCCCGGTGTGAATGAGCCCGACGCCGATCGTCAATACGATCGTGCCGATGATCCAAGCGGTTACCTGAACAAGCGCGGCCTTGCTTCGATCGATCGCGGAATTTGTGGTGCGCACGATACGTTGTACTGTCGAACGACGGAATTGATCCGCCCGACATTTGACAGGCGCGCCATTGCCTATTTCTTCGCCGACTACTCGCCCGCAAGACATCTCGACAATCGTCGCGCTGCGCGGCATCGAAAAGGATTTTGCGAACGGTGTGCGCGCGCTCGATCACCTTAATCTTGAGGTCAAGACCGGCGAATTCGTTTCCGTGCTGGGCCCATCCGGTTGCGGAAAATCGACCGCCCTACGCATTATCGCGGGCCTCAATCCCCCCTCTGTGGGTTCTGTCGAATGGCCCGCCGGCCCGATCCCGATCGGCTTTGTGTTCCAGGAACCGACCTTGATGCCTTGGGCCGACGTGTCGGCCAATGTTCGGCTGCCCCTCAGGTTGGCAGGCAAAGACGATCCCACAGCGGTGGCACAAGCGCTGGACCGGGTCGGACTCGCAAACTTTGCGCAGAGCTATCCGCGTGAACTCTCGGGTGGCATGAAGATGCGCGCCTCGATCGCGCGCGCCCTGGTTACCGAGCCGCAACTGATCCTGATGGATGAACCTTTCGCTGCGCTCGATGAAATTACGCGCTTCAAGCTCAACAATGATCTCCTGGCGGTCTGGCAGGCCCTGGGCCGTACGGTGATCTTCGTCACTCACTCGGTGTTCGAGTCGGTTTATCTCTCACAGCGAATAGTCGTGATGACGCCGCGTCCGGGGCGTGTCTTCACTCAGATCGCCATCGATGCGCCGTATCCGCGCGATGAACATTTCCGGACGTCACCGGAATATGCCGGATTCTGCCGCCGTGTTGCCGAGGCGTTGGCCAAGGCGATGGCCGGAGGCGTGTCATGAGCGCACGTGCTCTCCGTGTCAGCTTGCCGATTGTCGTGCTTGTTCTCGTGGTTTTTTGCTGGGACCTGCTGGTACGCGCGTTTGCGATCCCGCCCTATGTGTTGCCGAGTCCCGGGCTCGTATTGACGACGTTGATCGCCGATGCAGGCCTCCTCTGGCGCTCGCTGCTGGTGACCCTCACGCTGACTTTCGAAGGCTTCCTGCTCGCCGCCGTTGGCGGCATCCTGCTGGCGATCGCATTCAACCAGTGGCGATTGGTCGACTACTCGTTCTACCCATATGCCGTGATTCTTCAGGTTACCCCGATCGTCGCCATCGCACCGCTTTTGCTGATCTATCTGCCGCAACATCTTGCGGTCCTCGTCTGCGCCTGGATCGTGGCCTTCTTTCCGGTTCTGGCCAATACGACGCTCGGGCTCAATTCGGTGGATCACAATCTTCTCGCGCTTTTCGAGCTCTACAAGACGTCCCGCTGGCAAGTGCTGTGGAATCTGAAACTGCCGTCCGCCCTGCCGCAAATGCTGGCCGGACTGCGCATCGCCGGCGGGCTTTCCCTCATCGGCGCGGTGGTTGCCGAAATTGCTGCCGGTTCAGCAGGCGCGGGTTCGGGACTGGCTTATCGCATCGCTGAATCCGGGTATCGACTCAATATCCCGCGCATGTTCGCGGCGTTGCTTTTGCTGTCTCTCGCCGGCGTTGCGATTTTCTTTGCTCTATCGGCGGTTTCGTACCTTGCACTGCGGCGCTGGCACGAGAGCGCGATCGATCGCGAGCGCTAGCCGCCGAGTACAAGTCGCGCGAGCACGCCCAGCGCGGCCATTGCGATCACCACCTCGATCAGGCTGCGGTGCAGCCCGAACGCCAGCAAAGCCGCGATAGCGGCCAGCGCGGTTGCTCTGAGGTCGAGAGCGAGCGGGTCGAATGCATACCAGCGCAAGGGGCCTGCATGCATCTCGGTGACCTTGCCGAACAGGACATGCAGCGCAAACCACACCGACAAGTTCAAGATGACCCCGACCACCGCCGCCGTAATCGCGGCGAGTGCGCCGGAGAGCTGGCGGTTGGCGCGCAGCGGCTCGACGAATGGTGCGCCGGCGAAGATCCAGAGCATCGACGGCACAAAGGTGACCCATGTCGTCATCGCCGCACCCAGGACACCGGCAGTAACGGGCGAAAAGGGAGCCGCGTCGCGGAAAGCAGCGAGGAAGCCGACAAACTGCGTGACGAGGATGAGGGGCCCGGGCGTCGTTTCCGCAAGGCCGAGACCGTCGACCATTTCCGGCGCAGACATCCAGCCGTAAGTCTGCACAGCCTCCTGCGCCATGTAGGCCAGCAAGGCATAGGCGCCGCCGAAACTGACAACGGCGAGTTTCGAGAAGAAAGCCCCGATGCTGACGAGGACGTGCGTCGAGCCAAGCACAAGCGCAGCGAATGCGATTGGCGTGCCCCAGGCAACGAGGCCCACGACCGAAGCAATGGCGAACCGGCGCCAGCGATCTTCCGCGCGAGGTGCGACCGTGTCGACTTTTGTGGCGAGGCCTAGCTGGTTCGGCGCCTCACGCGCGACAAAGTAGCCGACGAGAGCTGCCACCGCGACAATCAACGGGAACGGCAGCCCCAGAAAGAAGATGCCCACGAAGGCTGCCGCCGCCAGCGAGAGCAAAAGTGGCGTCTTGAGCGCGCGCTTGCCGATGCGGATCAGCGCCTCGATCACAATCACCAGAACCGCCGCTTTGATGCCGAACAAAGCACCGTCAACCGCCGAAATTCCGCGCCCGAGCGCATACATCAGGCTCAGGCCCAGCATCACGAACGCGCCCGGCAGCACGAACAGAATTCCGGCGGCAAGTCCGCCGCGCACTCCGTGCATCAGCCAGCCCAGATAGGTGGCCAACTTCTGCGCCTCCGGGCCCGGCAATAACATGCAGAAATTCAGCGCATGCAGGAAACGCGCCTCGTCGACCCATTTTTTCTCGTCGACGACAACGCGATGCATCAAGGCGATTTGCCCGGCCGGTCCGCCGAAATTGATGCAGCCGATCTTCAGCCAGACCAGAAAAGCTTCGCCGAAGCTCGACCGGGCATTCGTTTCAGTGGTCGATATCTGCGTCATGCGGCTTTGGCCGGCCAGTTGTGTCGCTCTTCGGCGGCAAAGCGCAGCCATGCGAAGAGCGCATCGTATACGATGAATCCGCGTTGCAGCAGCCCATGATCGTCATCGCCCGCCAAAGCCGACAGGCCAAGCGAAACGGCATGCAAGCCCGCCGCTTCTGTCGCGATATCGGGTCGCGCCGTATCAGCGCCTCGCACGATCAGGGCAAGCCGCGCAAGCGAGGGTTCGCCCTCCAATCCGAACAACTCGAGCATCGTATCGAAAGAGCAGCGCTCGCCGACATGGCTGAGCTCGACGTCCTTGATATCGAACGGCACGCCGCCGCTTTCGCGCGCGACATTGTTCACCTGATCGGGATCGACGAACAGGATACGTGCCCGCGGATCAAGGAAACGGCGGATCAACCAGGGACAGGCGATGCGGTCGATTTTCGGCCGGCGTCGTGTCACCCAGATACTCGGCCGCCGCGGCGCGATCCGTTCAAACTCGGTTTTAGCGACAAAAGGCAGGCCCGCTTTTGCCCAGCCTTCATAGCCGCCTTCCAGCAAGCGCGCGTCGATGCCGTCGGCACGAAGCTGCGCGACCGCTGTCTGGCTCATTTCATGGCCGGCCTTGCAGGTAACGACGATAGGACGAGTCCGGTCGAAGTCGTTTTCCCATTGGCGGGTTTTGCCGGCATCCTGCCAGAGTGCGCCTGGAAGCAGGTGGGGCGATTGTTCGAAGGCGTCAAGCCTACGCACGTCGATGATCTGCGGCGCCGTTTGTGTTGCGATCGCGTTCCAGAGATCTTTCGGAGAAATTGAATAGCTTGGAGACAGCATGGGTCCCCTCCGTGAACGAAGGAGACGGTGCTTGGGCTCGCTAAGCCTTGGAAGGCGGGGCGACCGTCGCAGGCCCCGCAGGTCGAATATTAGTTCAACGCATCGGTGCGATCAACGCCAGGCCGGAAACGAGCAGCAGGAGCAGGATCATCTTGCGGAATGTCGCATCGTTGAGCTTTCCGTAGAGCTTGAGGCCGCACCACACGCCGACAACGAGCGCGGGCAGCGCAAGCGCATAGAGCTTGATCGTTTCGACGCTGAACGCGCGGGCTACCGCAAGCGAGATCGCACTCATGACAAAGGTCGCGAACATGACCGGTTGAAACGTTGCGCGCTGCGCGTCCTTGGGCCCGCCACGCAGCTGACACCAGATGGTGACTGCAATTCCGCCCAGGCCAGTCAAACCACCGATGAGTCCGTTTGCAACACCAACGCCAAGGTCAGCCGTGACGCCACCCCGCACCGGTTTAACTATGGGTCTGATCAGATTGTAGAGACTGTAGAGCACCAGCAAGACACCGATGGTGAGCCGAAGCGTGCCCTGATCGACTGATGTCAGGAGCGCGGTACCTGCAGGAACACCGATTGCTCCACCAATGATGAAAGGCGCGACGGTTCGCCAGTTCACGGAGTGGCGTACGCGCCAGATTCCGGAACCTTGCGTGACGAGACCGCACAACACGATGAGAAGCGCGTTCTGCCCTGGCGAAATCATGTGCAGCCAGACGCCCGACACCACCAAACCCATGGCAAAGCCGGACACACCGGATGTGAGCCCGCCAAAGAAAGCCGCTGCGAGAAAAAGTGCCAGATTCAATCCATCCATAGTCGTCGCCCCCGAAAGGAAAGGGACGCAGCGCTTGGATGAAAGTCATCTGACGGGGAGGCGGCATTATCCCCGGCCTTTGCCGAATGGTCTTGTTGCAGTCGCATGCCCAAACGCAACAAAGGTCCCCTCCGCTGTCGGAGGAGACGGTGCTTGGGCTCACGCCTTGGAAATGCGGGGCGACCACCGTTGGCCCCACGCCGCTCTTTTTATTACATGTCGATTGGCGGTACAAGGCTTTGCGCATTACACACCCGCATTTTCATCACTCGCCATGAGGCGCACCCTTCGCTAATCCTTGTGCGGGAGGCGACCATGACCAACAAAATTGATCTCGGCGGGCGCAATGCGGTCGTCACGGGCGGTGCACAGGGCATTGGCCGCGCGATTGTTGAGCGCTTCATCGACTCGGAAGCGACGGTTGCAATCTGGGACCGCGATATCACGCTCGCGAAAAAGACGTCGACCGAATTGCAAAAACGGGGCCGCGTCGCTCCATTTTCCGTCGACGTCACCAACTATGCCGACGTGGAGCGAGCGCGCGACGAAACGATCAAGGCGCTCGGCCGCGTTGACATCCTCGTGAACAATGCTGGCATCGCCGGGCCGAACACAAAAACCTGGGACTATCCGCTGGATGCCTGGCGCAGTGTTCTTTCCATCAATCTCGATGGACCATTTCATTGTTGCCGAGCTCTCGCGCCGCCGATGATCGCCCAGAACTACGGCCGTATCGTCAACATTGCGTCCATCGCCGGCAAAGAGGGTAATCCCAATGCGCCGGCTTATTCGGCATCGAAGGCCGGGCTTATTGCGCTCACCAAATCGCTCGGCAAAGAACTCGCGACATATGACATATCGGTCAACTGCATTACGCCGGCCGCAGCCAAGACCGCGATCTTCGATCAGATGACGCAAGAGCACATCGACTTTATGCTTTCGAAAATTCCCCGCGGGCGTTTCGTGACCGTGGATGAAATCGCCAGTCTGGCTGCGTTTTGCGCGTCGAGCGATTGCTCGTTCACCACCGGCGCGGTGTTCGATATTTCCGGTGGGCGGGCGACCTATTGAGCGATCCGCTAGAGCAGCGACGTCAACGCCTGACCGGCATCGCACTGATGTGCGGGGCGGTGGCGACTTTTTCCTGTCTCGACGCTACCGGAAAATATCTGCTGCACTACATGGATCCCCTGCAGGTCGTATGGGCCCGCTACTTTGGTGCCTTCGTGCTGGCTTTTATTTTTCTCAATCCGATCACCCGGCCGAAAATGATGACGACAACGCGGCCATTCCTGCAGGTCGGGAGGTCCGCGCTGCTGCTCGGATCGACCGCGCTGAGTTTTTTCGCCTTGCGATATCTTCAGCTTGATGAAGCGCTTGCGATCCTGTTCTCGACGCCCTTTCTGGTCGCCTTGCTCAGCGGCCCGTTGCTCGGCGAGTGGGTGGGCTGGCGGCGATGGACGGCGATCGCCGTCGGCTTTTCCGGAGTTCTGGTGGTCGTGCGGCCGGGTTTTGGCGGGATTCATCCCGCGGCGTTGCTGACCTTCTGCGGCGCCATCTGTTACGCGCTTTATGTGATCACGACACGCGTGCTGGCGCGCAGCGATTCCAGCGAAACAACGCTGTTTTATTCGAATCTGGTCGGTGCCGTGGCGATGCTGCCGGTCATCCCCTTCGTCTGGACGACGCCGAACAGCGTTCTGGTCGTGGCGCTCATGGTTCTTATCGGTGCGCTTGGGAGCGGAGGCCACTACCTCCTGATCCTCGGCCATCGGCTCGCGCCGGCGTCGACGCTAGCGCCATTCATCTATACGCAGATCGTCTGGACGACGACGCTGGGCTTCGTGGTGTTCGGCGATCTGCCCAACCGCTGGACGATCCTCGGGGGACTTATCGTGGTCGCGTCCGGCCTCTATCTGCTCAATCGTGAGCGTAAGTTGGGCAAACCGGAGCCTTCCGCGCCGGTTGCCTAAGCGTCATGCGGGGCGCTAAGTTGCCCCCGCTTATCAAGGATTTTCGAGGATTTTCATGGCCACAGCAAAGGACCGTGCGCAGGCGAAGGCCAGCTCCGGACTGAATGACGATATTGGCGAGCAGAAACGGCTCGAACTGTACCGGACGCAAGTCGTGATCCGGGAGGCGGAACAGCGCGCCTACGATCTGTTCCTGCAGAACCTGGTCAAGGGAACCAGTCACTTGTCGCTTGGACAGGAAGCGGTGGCAGCCGGTTTCGCCTGCGCAATGAAGCCGGGTGATCTCTCGTTCTGCACGTACCGCGGTCATGCGCATACGCTGGCGCGCGGCGTGCCAGTGGAAAAGGTGTTGGGCGAACTGATGCAGCGCGACAATGGGCTCATGCGCGGCAAGGGCGGCTCGATGCACCTGACCTCGGTCGATCATGGCGTGATGGGTTCTTACGCCATCATCGGTGCCCATCTTCCCATCGCATGCGGCGCCGCGTGGCGCGCGCAATACAAGGGCGACAAGGACGTCTCGGTCTGCTTCTTCGGCGACGGCACGACGAACATTGGCGCCTTCCATGAAGCGCTCAATTTCGCTGCCGTGTGGAAACTTCCCGTCATATTTGTCTGCGAAAACAATCTTTATATGGAATACACGCCGATCGGTGATGTGACAGCGGTTCCGCAGCCGGCCGCCGACCGTGCTTCCGCCTACGGGCTTGAGCGCATCCTGATCGACGGCAACGACGCCGACGCCGTTTACCGCGCCGCACAAACTGCATTTGAGAAAGCGCGCGCGGGCGAGGGGCCATCGCTGATCGAATGCCTCACATATCGGCACAGCGGGCACTCGCGCGCCGACCCGGCAAAATACCGGCCCGAGGGCGAACTCGATCGCTGGAAGCTAAGCGACCCCATCAAAATCTATCGTGAGCGCCTGTTGCAGTTCGGTGTCGCGGAAAAGGTCATCGCCGACGTCGACGCTCAGGTGCGCAAGATCGTCGACGATGCAACGGAAGCCTGCAAGGCTGCTCCGCCACCTCCGCTCGATATCATAGCCACCGACGTCTACGCTGATGGAGGTTGGGCATGGCGGAACTGACCTATCGTGACGCGGTCATCCGCGGCATCGCGCAGGAAATGAGCCGGGATCCGGATGTCGTTTTCCTGGGCGAGGACGTGGCCAAAGCTGGCGGCGTGTTCAAGGCGACCGTTGGGCTTTACGAGCAGTTCGGTCCGTTACGCGTGCGCGACACCCCGATTTCCGAACAGGCCATCCTGGGTGCGGCGATGGGCGCGGCTATGACAGGCTTGAAGCCGATCGCCGAAATCATGTTCTCGGATTTCTTTGCCGTCTGCTTCGACTACATCGCCAACGAGTTTCCCAAGAGCCGCTACATGTCGAACGGGCAGGTCAAATGCCCGCTGGTGGTGCGTACGGGTAATGGCGCGGGTTCGCGCTTCGGCGCGCAGCACAGCCAGAGCGTCGAAAACTGGTGCATGATGATTCCGGGTCTCAAGGTGGTGGCGCCCTCGAGCCCGCGCGATGTCATCGGGCTTCTCGCGGCGTCTGTGCGCGATCCGGACCCGGTGATTTTTCTCGAACACAAGTCGCTCTATCCGACAAAGGGCGAGGTTCCCGACGGCGAAATCGTCGATACACTCGGAACAGCCAAGATTCTCCGCTCGGGCAAAGATGCCACGATCTGCGCATTGGCATTGATGGTCCCCCGCGCGCTTGAAGCCGCCGAAAAGCTCAAGGCGGAACATGGCCTTGATTGCGAAGTTGTCGACGTGCGGTCGTTGGTGCCGCTCGATACGCAAACCATACTTGGTTCGGTCGCCAGGACACACCGCCTGTTCACGGTCGAGGAAAATCCACGACTGTGTGGCTGGGGTGCCGAGATCGTTTCCATCGTGGCGGATGAAGCTTTCTACGATCTCGATGGTCCGCCGGTTCGAATTACCACACCGCACATTCCGTTGCCGGCGGCCGATATTCTTGAAGACATCGTACTGCCGACGCCGGACCGGATTGCTGAAACAGTCAGGCGGAGCCTGCAGAGTTAGCCGCCGTCGCCGGCGGCCTTCAGTCGGCGGCCTCGCCTGGAAAGGCATTGCGCCCCAGATGAGATGGCCGGGAGAGCCCTGTCATGACATCGAGAGTAAAGGGAAGTCCCATGTACGAAAATCTTCTCGCCAACGTTCCGACGGACCTTTGGATCGGCGGCAAATGGCGCAAGGCCTCCGATGGCGGCCGATTTGACGTGATCGATCCCGCGACCGAACGGAAGATTGCCTCGGTCGCCAGCGCAACGGTCGATGACGCCAAGGCCGCGCTCGATGCCGCCGAGGGGGCTTTCGAAGGCTGGGCCGGACGCAAGCCGCGCGAGCGCGCCGAAATTCTGCGCAAGGCTTACGAATTGATCATGCGGGACGCCGAGCGGTTCGCGAAACTGATCACGCTCGAGAACGGCAAAGCCCTGCCGGATTCGCGTGGTGAGGTGGCTTATTCGGCCGAATTCTTCCGCTGGTATGCCGAGGAAGCGGTGCGCAATATCGGCGAAGTATCGCGTGCGCCGGCATCAGGCGCGCGAATCTTCGTGCACCACAAGCCGGCCGGCATCGCCGTGCTGGTGACGCCATGGAATTTTCCGGCGGCGATGGCGACGCGCAAGATCGGGCCGGCGCTCGCGGCAGGCTGCCCGGTCGTCCTCAAGCCGGCCTCGGACACGCCGCTCACCATGCTGGCGCTGATGCCGGCCCTGGAAGAAGCGGGCGTTCCCGCCGGTGTCGTGAACGTCATTCCCTCGCGGTCTTCCGGGAAAGTCGTCGACGCCATGCTGCACGACTCGCGCGTGCGCGTTGTCTCATTTACCGGCTCGACCGAAGTTGGCCGCAAGCTTCTGCACGAGGCCGCCGACAATATCGTCAAGCCGGCGATGGAGCTTGGCGGCAATGCACCGTTCATCGTGTTCGAGGACGCTGATATCGACGCCGCTATCGACGGCGCCATGATTGCGAAGATGCGCAACATGGGTGAAGCCTGCACGGCCGCAAATCGCTTCTACGTGCACGAGAAAGTTCACGACGAGTTTGCCAAGAAGCTCACGGCGAAGATGGGCTCACTGAAGATGGGCAACGGCCTTGACGAGGGCGTTAACCTCGGTCCGCTCGTGAACAAGGATGGCCGCGACAAGGTCATTGAACTGGTCGACGACGCGGTAAAAAAGGGCGCCAAGATTCTGGTCGGCGGAAAATTGCCGGAGGGGCCGGGATTCTTCTATCCCGCAACCGTGCTTACCAATGTCCCGGATTCGGCGAAGATGCTGAATGAGGAAATTTTCGGACCGGTTGCGTCCATCCAGACATTCAAGACGGAAGACGAAGCAATCAAGCGTGCCAACGATACCGAATACGGCCTCGTCGCCTACCTTTACACGAAGGATCTGGGGCGTGGCATGCGCGTTTCCGAGAAGCTCGACTTCGGCATGATTGGCCTCAATCGGGGATTGGTTTCTGATCCCGCGGCTCCCTTTGGCGGCACAAAACAATCAGGTCTCGGCCGCGAAGGTGCGCACGAAGGCATGATGGAGTTTCTCGAGACACAATACGTGTCTGTGAGCTGGTGAGGCGCTGCACGCCGGCTGCGTGATGACAGGGAAGGGATAAAGCGCGTGGACGTTCTGATGCCACAGCTCGGCGAAACAGTGGCCGAAGGCAAAATCACGAAATGGTTCAAGGCGGCGGGCGACGCGGTTAAGCCGGGCGACAATCTTTTCGAAATCGAAACCGACAAGACCTCGATGGAGGTGCCATCGACCACGACCGGCACGCTCAGCGAGATTCGTTTCAAAGTGGGCGACGTGGCTAAAGTCGGCGCCGTCGTTGCGATAATTTTAGGTCCAGGGGATCAAGTCGCCGCGCAAAGTCCGGCAGCCACTCCCGCGGCGGCCAAAGCACCGACGGCTCCGCCGCGTTCGGCCCCCGTAGTCACGGAAGCGGTCGTGCAAGGTGCGCCGATCCCGCGTAGCGGGCCGATGGATCCTTTTCGCGAAGTGCAAACGCCGAAGCGCAACTTTGGGCCCGGCAGACTTGCCGGCGGCACTTCGGTCACACCCCTGGCGCGGCGGCTCGCCGGCGAGCAGGGCATCGATCTGTCACGCGTCTCAGGCTCGGGTCCGCACGGTCGCATTGTCGCGCGCGATGTGGGGCGAGCCGCGCCGGGTTCGCCAGTTTCGGCGATCGGAGGTGGCGTCGGCGCCGCGCAGGTAAAGGCGCTGTTCGAAGGGGTCGCGTATGAAGAGGTCCCTCTCGATTCCATGCGCCGTACGATTGCCACGCGGCTGGTCGAGGCCAAGCAAAGCATTCCGCATTTTTATTTGACCGCCGATATTGATGTCTGCCGCTTGATCGCAATGCGCGAGGAAGCAAACGCCGCCGCCCCAAAGGGGAAAGACGGCAAGCCGGCGTTCAAGCTTTCGCTCAACGATTTCGTCATCAAAGCGTGGGCCGCAGCGCTGCAACGAATTTCGGCCGCGAATGCCGTGTGGGCCGGTGATCGCATTCTGCGTTTCCGCAATTCCGATGTCGGTGTTGCGGTCGCGCTCGAGGGCGGTTTGATAACACCGGTGATCCGCAACGCCGAAACAAAATCGCTGACGGCTATTTCGGCCGAGATGCGCGATCTCGTGGGCCGGGCGCGCCAAAAGAAACTCAGGCCGAACGAATACCAGGGCGGCGCGAGCGCGATTTCCAATCTTGGCATGTACGGCGTGCGCGAATTTTCCGCCATCATCAATCCGCCGCACGCTACGATACTGGCAGTCGGCAGCACGCGACGTGCGCCCGTCGAGGGCGACAATGCCAGCGTGAAATTCGTCGACCAGATGACCGTTACATTGTCATGCGATCATCGCGTCGTGGATGGTGCGCTGGGCGCAGAATTGCTTGCAGCGTTCAAGAAATTCGTCGAGGCGCCGGTCACGGCGCTGGTTTAAGCAAGGAGAACAAGAAATGGCTGGCGATAAGCCGGATGTCCTGATGGTCGGCGCCAAGAAGCCTGTGATGATGAAGGGCTTCGAGGGCAAGGTGACGCTTCACCATTGGCTTGACCTCAAGGACAAGGACGCATTCGTCAAGGACGTCGGCAAGAAGATCAAGGCGATCGCGATTGCCTATACCGCCAACAAAGTCGATGGGAATTTTCTGCAGCAGTTCCCCAATCTCGAACAGGTTTCAAGCTTCGGCGTCGGCTACGATCACATCGACGCCAAATGGGCGGGCGATCACGGCATTGTCGTCACCAACACGCCCGAAGTTCTCAATGAGGAAGTGGCCGACACGGCGCTCGGTCTGTTGCTTTGCACAGTGCGCGAGTTGCCGCAATCGGAGCGTTATTTGCGGGCCGGCAAGTGGAACGACGCACACTATCCGCTGACCAAAGCCACACTGCGCGATCGGACCGTCGGGATGGTCGGCATGGGCCGCATCGGGAAGGCGATTGCGCGCAGGCTCGAGGCATTCGGCGTGCCGGTTGTCTACCACAGCCGCACTCCGCAACCGGATGTCAAATACAAGTACTACCCGAAGCTTATCGATATGGCGCGCGACGTCGATACGCTGATGGTGATTGTGCCGGGCGGCGCGAGCACCAAAAACATGATCAATGGAGAGGTGCTCAAAGCGCTCGGCCCACGCGGCGTGCTGATTAACATGGCGCGCGGATCCGTTGTCGATGAGCCGGCTTTGATCGAAGCCCTGCGAAATCGCACGATCTATTCCGCCGGGCTCGACGTGTTCGCCAACGAGCCGTACGTACCCAAGGAATTGATCGACATGGACCACATCGTGCTGTTCCCACATCTCGGTTCGTCGACCGAGGCGACCCGCGCTGCGATGGATCAGCTGGTGGTGGACAATATTCTGGCCTGGGCGGCTGGTAAGCAGCCACTCACGCCGGTTCCCGAAACGCCGTGGCCACGGAAACGTTAGTGGGCTGCCGGCTTCTGCAGATGTTATAGTTTAAGCATGACCCGTGTTGTGATTGGTCTTTGCGTTATCTGGCTTGCCGGTGTTGCGTATGCACAAACCCCGGCAACGCTCGGCGACTCGGCTAAACGCGTGGTCGGTAGCTGGGAATTCTCCAATGCCGATCGGGACAGGACCTGCACTGCCACTCTCAAGAGCGATCCCGCTCCAGGCGGACTGAAAATCGAGTTCGACGCCAACTGCGCCAATCTTTTTCCGCTGGTGCGCGACATCGCGGCGTGGAAATTTCCGGAAAACGATCTGCTCTACTTCGTCGATGCGCGCGGCAAGACGATCGTGGAATTCAGCGAAGTCGAAGACGGAATTTTCGAAGCGCCGACGCCCGGGGTCGGCGTGCTGTTCCTGCAGAATGCGGCCGCTGCCGGCGCACCGCCGAAGCCGCCGGAGCAAATTGCGGGCGACTGGGCGATCGTACGTAAGTCCGGTCCGCCAGTCTGCACCCTGACGCTGGGGATGACAAAGGCGAGCGATGGTTTTGCCGTTGAGGTGAAGCCCGGTTGCGAGTCGGGCATTGCCCGGCTCAATTTCACGCAATGGCGCATCGATCGCGATCAGCTGATGTTGGTGCCTACGCGCGGCAACCCGTGGCGCTTCGAGGAAATCGACAACACGGTCTGGCGGCGCGTGCCGGAGACCGCAGATCAAACCACGCTGGTGCGCCAGTAGCCTTCAGATCAGCACCAACTCCAGCAACTCATAACCGTTCACCGATTCGGCGCCGACCTCGCGGAAGCGGTCACGCAACCGCTCGCGGTGGCCATGATAGTGGGGCCGCGCCTCGGACAGCCCTGCAATCTGGCCGTTTTGTGAGGCTTATTCGAGAAAAATACTATCTGCTCTGGGAATCGAGCTCCTCCAGATCCTGGCTGTGGGAGCGGTTATTGCTTGTACGGTGGCTTGTGCAGCCCGGCCGGAGAGAACGTGAACACCTCGACGCCATTGTTGGTGACGCCGACGGTATGTTCAAACTGCGCCGACAGTGACCGATCACGCGTGACCGCGGTCCATCCGTCGGACAGCACCTTCACGTGCGGACGGCCGAGATTGATCATCGGCTCGACGGTGAAGAACATTCCCGGCTTGAGCACGATGCCCTCGCCCGGTCGACCGACGTGCACGACGTTCGGCTCGTCATGGAACAGACGCCCGAGGCCGTGTCCGCAGAAATCGCGCACTACGCTCATGTGCTGCGCTTCGACATAAGCCTGGATCGCGTGACCGATGTCGCCGCTCGTCGCACCGGGCCGGATCGCTGCAATGCCGCGCATCATAGCTTCGTGCGTGACGTCAATCAGCCGTTCAGCCCGGCGCGGAATTTCACCGATCGCAAACATGCGGCTTGAATCGCCGTGCCAGCCGTTCAGGATCAGCGTCACATCGATATTGACAATGTCTCCTTCCTTCAGCGGCTTGTCGCCGGGAATTCCGTGGCAGACCACGTGATTGAGCGACGTACAGGTCGACTTCCTGTAGCCGCGATACATCAGCGTCGCCGGGAGGGCGCCGTGGTCCATGGCGTAGTCGTATACGAGCCGATCAATCTTTTCGGTCGGCACGCCGGGAGCGACGTGCTCGGTCAGCATATCGAGGCAGCTCGCGACCAGTTGGCCGGCCTTGCGCATGGCTTCAAATGCGGCAGGGCCGTGAATTTTGATTTGACCGGTTTTTCTTAATGGAGCGACGGCGGCGTCGACGTAGGTCATGGCGTTCAATGTAAGGTTTGCGGCGGATGATGCAAGCACGGTTGAGCCCCAGCCCGACGGCCCCGAATGGCATCGCAGCTTGGTTAATTGGCGATTTGTCCGTCCAACTCGTCCTCGATATGTGCGCGGACAATGTCATCGAAGGACGTCTCCGCCTTGAATCCAAGATCGCGCGCTCGCTTTGCATCGAGCCGCTCGGCCCATCCGGAAACGATTCGCTGGACAAGATCGTCAGGTGCGCGGCGAATGCGCGCGGCCACCTTGTCGCCTGCGACACGGCGCAGCGCGTCGATTTGTTCGCCCACCGTGCACGATACGCCGGGCATCGCAAGGTTGATGCGTGGGCCGAGTTGTTCTCTCGTCAACCCGGCGGCGTGAATGAGAAATCCCACCGCGGCGCGCGGGCTCGCGTGCGTGTGGCGGACGCTTTCGGAAACCGGCAGCAATGCCTCTTGTCCCGCCAGCGGTTCGCGGATGATCCCGGAGAAGAAGCCGGAAGCAGCCTTGTTCGGTTTGCCCGGCCGCACGCAGATCGTCGGCAACCTGATACCCACACCGTCAAGAATGCCGCGCCGGTTATAGTCGGCAAGCAGCAGCTCGCTGATCGCTTTTTGCGTGCCATACGATGTGAGCGGGGTGAGCTGGAATTCGTCGCTGATCGATGCGGGAAATGGCGCGCCATAGACCGCAATCGACGAGGTGAACAAGACCTTGGGCTTGTAACCGGCAGCCCGGATTTCTTCGAGCAGCGTGCGTGTTCCGTCGAGATTGACCCGGTAGCCTTTGTCGAAATCGGTTTCCGCCTCGCCGGAGACCACGCCCGCGAGGTGGAAGATCACGTCGGGCTTGCCCGCAATGGCCTTGGCAGCCGCGCCGGGGCTCGACAGATCGCTCGCGCAAAGTTCGACGGTTCCCGCAAAGCCGGCCGGTTTCTCTGGGGCCACAACGTCGATCAAGGTCAGGCGGTCGATCTTCTTTCCATTGAGCTGGCCGTCCTTGACGAGCCGCGCAGTTAGCTTACGGCCGATCATGCCCGCCGCACCGGTAATCAGGATATGCATCGCGTCCTCGCTTGTTCCCGATTGGCCGGCTCGAAGCGATCGATCCGGCGCAGGTCAGGGAATAGCATCATCCAGATCCCTGCGACCAGAAGCGAGCCCAATCCCCCGATCACCACCGAGGGTATCGCTCCAAGCCACGCTGCGACCAGTCCGGACTCGAATTCACCCAGCGTGTTCGAAGAGCCGACAAACAGGTAGTTGATGGCGCTGACGCGCCCGCGCTTCTCGTCCGGAGTCTCGATCTGGACCAGGGAAAAGCGGATAACGATGCTCACCGCGTCGGAAGCGCCAAGGATTGCGAGTGCCAGCAGCGAAACCGGAAAGGAGTTTGACAATCCGAAAGCGATCGTTGCGACACCGAAGATTCCAACTACGGCGAACATCTTGCGCCCGATATGCCGCTCGATCGGGTGATGGGCCAGCACGACGGCTGTGATTAGCGCGCCGACTGCGGGAGCCGAACGCAACAGACCGAGACCGATCGGCCCGACCGCCAGAATGTCGCGGGCAAATATGGGCAACAGCGCGGTGGCGCCGCCAAGAATGACCACGAACAGATCAAGCGTGATGACCCCGAGAAGGCGGCGCCGGCTGCGGATGTAATGGAAGCCGGCAAGCACCGATGCGAATGTCGGCGGATCACGAGAAGGTGCCGGTCCGCGTGCCTTCACCAAAGTGATCAGCGTGATCGAGCAGGCAAAGAAAAAGAGACAGATGACGCCGATCAGGACGGGGCTTATCGCGTAAATTAATCCGCCGAGCGCAGGTCCGCAGATCACGGCCGTCTGGTTGGCCGATGTCCAGGCGGCGACCGCACGCGAGATCAGAGGTGATGGAACCAGCGTGGGCGCAAGCGCGTGCGCGGTCGGCATTTCGAAGGCGCGGGCGCAGCCGATGACGAACACTGCGGCGAACAAAAGATCTCGGCCGAGCGTCTTCGTGAGCAGCGCGATCATGATCATGCTCGCGGCAAGCGCGTAGATGCAGTGCGCCGCGCGGACGATCAGCCGGCGGTCGTAGCGGTCCGCCGCATGGCCGATCAGCAATGTGAGCACGACCGCCGGCACAAACTGGATCAGTCCCACCAGGCCGAGATCGAATGCGCTGTTGGTGATTTCGTAGATCTGCCAGCCGATCGTCAAAGCGAGCATCTGGTAGCCCATGGTCGAGGCGAGCCTCGCCAGCCAGAAGAGGACAAAGGGCCGCTGCTGGAGGAGACCTGTCGATGACGCCGTGGTGGAAATCATTCGTCAGGATTTCGGGCGACGCCGAAGGTCTTCGTGAAAAAACTTGTTCAAATCGGCATTCGAAACGACACCGGCGAAACTGTCGAACTTGCCGTCTTTTGCGATCTGCTGCGCCGACTGAATAAACGCATGCATTGCGACACGCGACAGTGTTCCCCCGACACTGATACGGCGAACGCCGAGCTCGGCAAGATCGTTCACTGCAAAACCGAAAGGACCGGCATTGAGAAAATTGATCGGTTTCGGCGCGACGGCCTTCACCGTCGCGGCAATCTGTTCGCGTGTTTTGATGCCGGGCGAATAGAGGCAATCGGCGCCGGCGTCGGCGAAAGCCTTCAGCCGGCGGATGGTCTCGTCGAGGTCCGGCCGGTTGCGGATGAATCCCTCCGTGCGCCCGGTCAGAATGACGTCGCCGCCCGCCTTGTCGATCGCATCCCTGGCCGCGCGCACGCGTTTCACGGCGAGGTCGAAGTCGTAGAGCGGGTCCTCATCGCGACCGGTGAAATCCTCGATCGATAGCCCGGCGACACCGGTCTCGATGCAACGCCGGACGTTCGCGGCCATCTCGTCGGGGTCGTCAGCGTAACCGTTCTCGAAGTCCGCATTGACCGGCACGTCGGCCGCCTGCGCAATTTCACGGCAATGGGCGAGCACCATGTCCAAGGTCACGTCGCCGTCGCAATAGCCGTACGAATGCGCGTAACCCGCGCTGGTTGTCGCCAGCGCCTTAAAACCCAACCCCTGCAGATAGCGGGCAGTCCCGATGTTCCACGGATTTGGGATGACGAAACAGCCCGTCTGGTGCAGTGCGCGGAACGTGCGGCGTTTTTCGGCGATACTCATGGGGCGATCCCGGAGACAGCGTGTAGGCGACAATGCCTCCAACCCTCATGCAATTGCAATCAACCCTGCATTTGTTTTTGATTCCGGTGGCTTGCGCCGCGCGAAGGCCGCGATAAACACCCGAGCTGCCTCGATATTCCGACACCGAGTTGTGATCGGGATGACGTGTCATTTACTTTTCGCGGCGGCGGCGATTCGTTATGCGATCGCTGACACGCAATGCCATCGAGGCCCGCCATGTTGCTCGCTCTTCTGCTGGTTTCCGCTTTCATGCTGGCGTCACCGGCCGACGCAAAGACACGCAAGCACAAGAAGATCACAACGTATTCGAAGACAGCCTACGGTCCCCAGGATCGGGGTACGAACCTGGTTCGTCCGTCTATCTCGGCGATGATCCCGATCCGAATATCCGCTTTCTGATCATGCGCGATATCAGCGGCCGGTTTGGTGGAGACTCCAACTGACGGTCGTTGCTGTATATTGCGAAAACTCTGTTCCCGTTTGATTTTTGTTGTCTGATCAGGTGAAGTGCCGCCTCATCGACAAGGCGCCCCGCGGCCATGCCGCACGAGGGCGGCCGCGTCTGGAGGACAGCCATCATGCTTCGTACAATCGCGGCCTTCGACCGCATCGGCGAGGAAAACGCCTTTGCGGTCCTTGCCCGTGCCAACGCGCTCGTGGCCCAGGGCCGGGACATCATCAATCTCGGCATCGGTCAGCCCGATTTCAGGACACCGGATTTCATCGTCGAGGCGGCGGTCAAGGCGCTGCGCGATGGCCACCACGGCTATACGCCCGCCAACGGCATCCCGCCTTTGCGCGAGGCGGTCGCCGCCGACCTCGCCAAGCGGTTTAAAGTCGAAGTCTCTGCGGATAGCGTCATGATCATGCCCGGCGGAAAGCCGACCATGTTTATGTCGATCCTGATGTTCGGCGAGCCGGGCGCGGAAATCATGTATCCCGATCCCGGATTTCCGATCTACCGCTCCATGATCGAGTATACCGGCGCCAAACCGGTGCCCGTGCCGATCCGCGAAGAAAACGGTTTTGCGTTTTCGGCGGAGGAGACGCTGAAGCTGATCACGCCGCGCACGCGGCTGCTGATTCTCAACTCGCCCGCCAACCCGACCGGCGGCGTGACCCCGAAAGCCGAAGTCGACAAACTGGTGACCGGGCTCGAGAAATGGCCGGACGTCGCGCTCATGTCCGACGAGATTTACGATCACATGGTCTATGACGGCGAGACGCATGTCTGTCTGCTGTCTTATCCATCGATCCGCGACCGGCTGATCCTGCTCAACGGCTGGTCGAAGACTTACGCGATGACGGGCTGGCGGCTCGGCTATGCCGTGTGGCCGGGCAAGCTGTATGATTATGCGCGCAAGCTCGCGGTCAATCTGCATTCATGCGTCAACGCCTCGGCGCAATATGCCGGCCTTGCCGCGTTGAAGGGACCGCAGGACGAAGTTCTTAAGATGGTCGCCGAATTCGACAAACGAAGGAAAGTCGTGGTCGAGGGCCTGAACAAATTGCCGGGCGTCTCCTGCGCGACGCCGAAGGGTGCGTTCTATGCCTTTCCAAATATCAAGCGCACCGGATGGAAGGCAAAGCCCCTGGCGTCGGCGCTCCTGGAAGATGCAGGTGTCGCCATCATTGGCGGGCCGGATTTCGGAATTCTCGGTGAAGGCTACATACGCCTGTCCTATGCCAACTCGACGGAGAACATCCTGAAGGCGCTCGATCGAATGGGCGACTTTCTGTCGAAAAGGAAAGCAGCCTAGTTTCAGCGTCAGGGAAGGAAGTTGTGATGCTCGACCGCACGTCCGCAGACCGGGGTCTGTCCGAAGAGCAGAGAATGATGCGGCAAAGCTGCCGCGACTTCGTCGACGAGGTCGTCCTTCCCTTCATCAAGCAGAATTGGAAGCTCGAGTGGTCGATGGTCCCGGAAGACCGTCTGCCGCCGCGCATCCTGGAAGAGGCCGAGAAGATCGGCATCCGCACACTTGGCGTACCCGAAGAATATGGCGGCGTTGAACTTGAAAAGGGCACGGAGGTACGTACCTTCGCCATGATCGCCGAAGAGATCGCGCGCGGCGATTCCGGGCTTGCCGACAAGCTTGTGCAGAACTGGAAGGTCTCGGTTCTGTTGCGGCAGTTCGCACCGAAGCATTTGCAGGAAAAGTGGTTCAAGCGTCTGGTGGCCGACCCGCAGTTCCTGATGGCGCACTGTCTGACCGAGCCGCGCGGCGCCTCCGACCGCTGGCTGCCTTACAACGTGCCGGAAGCGGCGATGCAGACCAAGGCGACCAGAACGAATGGCGGCTGGGTCGTCAACGGCCGCAAACATTTCATCTCCAACGGTTATGACGCCGGCCTCTACGTCGTCTACGCCAACACCAACACGAAAGTCGGCATGTTGCAGGGCACCTCCTCGTTTCTGGTGCCGCGCGATACCAAGGGATTTTCCGTCGCGCGCTGTAATGAAACGCTCGGCTGTCGCTTCATGAACAATGGCGAGATGGTGTTCGAGGACATGTTCATCCCCGACGATCAGCTGCTCGTGGAAAACACGGCCTTGGGCTCTGCCGGCGTTTATTTCCGTCCAGGCAAGATCATCCAGGCTGCGAAAAATCTCGGTGTCGGCATTCGCGCGTTCGAAGCCACGGCCGACTACGTGCAGAACTATGTCCAGGGCGGCCGCATCCTGATCAAACACCAGGCGGTCGCGCTGCGGCTTGCCGATATGGCGACGCGGATCGAGGCGGTGCGGGCCTTGCTCGATCGTGCATCACAGGCTGTCGACGACAATGCGCCGGATGCCGAGGTTCTCGTCAACATGGCCAAGATGTTCGCTTCCGAAGAGATCATGAAGGTCGCTCAGCATGCGGTCGAACTGCACGGTGGCAACGGCATCATGCTCGATTTCGGCATCGAGAAAGTGCTGCGCGATGCCGTGATCTTCCTGCACATGGACGCGACCGTCGACATCTCCAAGTTCAAGATCATCAAGACCCTGTTCCCCGAAACAGCCGGAAAATACGCCGGGCCTGAGGACTGATCCTCATCTGTGCGAGACAATCGGCCTGCGGCCGAGTCACCTCCGCAATGTGACGTGGAAGCCGACCAGCACGATCAGCATGCCGATGAATTGCGCGAGACTCGGCACCACGCCGAGCGCGAGGAAGCCGATAATCACTCCGAACACTGGTACCAGCGCCGGGAAGGTAGCAGCGCGCCCGCCGCCAAGCGCAATGACGGCGTGTGCGAACAGATAGATCGGCAACGATCCGGCGATGCCACCTTGCACGACGGCCTGCAGAAGATTTTCGAACCAGCCGTGCTGGACCAGCTCGCCGATGCCATAGACCAAGAAATAAATCGGGGCGAATAAGATCAGTGAAACAGCGCCCACCGCCTTGACCGCGCGCGTGCCCGCCACATTCCAGAGCCGGAGCAAAGTTCCGAACGTCGCCCAGAACAGGCCGGCGGTGGCGAACAGAAGATCCCCGCCGACGCCGGATCTGCCGATGGTCGCCAGCGACTCGGCGCCGAACACCAGAAGTCCCAGGACGAGAATTGCGCCGCCGATGACGCGTTGAACGGTCGGCTTCTCGTTAAGGATCAATGAGGCGAGGATCAGCCCCGACAGCGCGGCGCAGGCTGGCTGGATCGTTGTGCCGTGACCAAGCGGGACAAGAATGAAGCCGCTGTAGGCGAGCAGGGATTGCGGCGGCCCTGACAGGACGCTCATCGCAAATCCACGACGCCAACCGACGCCGTCGAGGTCGCGCAGGCCGTCGCGTACAACATACGGGAGCATCAGAAGTCCGGACCAGAAAAAGCGGTGAAACGCGAGATCGGCTGGCGAAAAACCCACTTCGATTCCGTGTTTTGCCACGACGAAACCGCCTGCCCACGCCAGCGCTGCCAGCGTGCCGCAAACGATGCCGATGATCATCGTCGGCCTGTGCGTCGTCTCGGGCGTGGTCATGAGATCATCGGGGCAACGCGGGGTGACTTCTGTACGCCTGATACTCTAGGATCGCCCGCGAAGTCCATTTGCCAATCGACAACACTCACTTCATCGGGATGGAAAGCTCATGGCGAAGTCGCGTAAAGTCATTATTACCTGTGCTGTCACCGGGTCGATTCACACGCCGTCGATGTCGCCGCATCTTCCGGTGACCGCTCAGGAGATCGCCGACAACGCCATCGGGGCGGCAGAGGCGGGGGCCGCGATCGTGCACCTGCATGCGCGCAATCCGCAGGATGGACGACCCGATCAGACGCCTGAGGCGTTCGCTCCCTTTCTGAAAGTGATCAAGCAACGCTCTAACGTTGTGGTGAACATCACAACAGGCGGGGCGCCGACGATGACGGCCGAAGAACGCGTGCGCCCGGCCGCAACCTTCAAACCGGAAGTCGCCTCGCTCAACATGGGGACGATGAATTTCGGCCTCTATCCGATGATCCCGCGTTACAAGGGTAAATTCAAATACGACTGGGAAGAGCCCTATCTCGAAAATTCGAAGAAAGGCATGTTCAAGAATACCTTCGCCGACATTGAGTACATTCTGACGACCTGCGCCGGAAACGGCACGCGTTTCGAAATCGAATGCTACGACATCGGTCATCTCTATACCTTGCGGCATTTCCTTGATCGCGGCCTAGTGAAGCCACCACTGTTCGTGCAGTCGGTGTTCGGTATCCTCGGCGGGATCGGGGCACATCCAGAAGATGTCATGATGATGAAGCGCACGGCCGATCGCCTTCTTGGCGACAATTATCATTGGTCGGTGCTCGGTGCGGGCGCCAACCAGATGCGCGTGGCATCGATTGCTGCCGCCATGGGCGGCAATGTACGCGTCGGCATGGAGGATTCCCTCTGGATCGGAGCAGGCAAGCTCGCGGAATCCAACGCCCAGCAGGTCACTCAGGTGCGCAAGATCCTCGAAGGTCTCGGGCTGGAGATCGCAACCTCGGACGAGGCGCGCGAAATCCTCTCGCTCAAGGGCGGCGACAAGGTGGCGTTTTGACCCACTCCTGAGCAGCGGCAACGTTTCCGGTTGCTCTTACCCGCGCGAAACCTTCCTATAGCGGAAGGAGAATCGCGTAATGGGCTCGCTCGACGCCGTCAGCCTCGCCATATTGCTCGGTAGTTTGCTGGTTCTGACCGGCATCCTGTCGAGCCTTATCGCATTGCGTTTCGGCGCACCCCTGCTGCTGGTCTTTCTTCTGGTCGGCATGCTGGCGGGCGAGGGCGGCCCGGGCGGCATCAAGTTCGACGATGTCGGCATCGCCTACACGGTTGGTTCCGTCGCGCTGGCGCTGATCCTGTTTGACGGCGGACTGCGCACGCGGTTCGCGAGCCTGCGCAACGTGCTGGGCCCGGCAGTGACGCTGGCCACTGTGGGCGTCCTGATCACGTCATTGCTGACCGCCCCGGTGGCAAAATTCGCACTTGGCATCGGCTGGATTGAAGCCCTGCTTATCGGGGCAGTGGTGGGCTCAACCGACGCTGCGGCGGTCTTCTTCCTGATCAACGCCCGCGGCCTGCGTCTGCGCCCGCGCGTGCGTGCCGTCCTCGAGGTGGAGTCTGGGACCAACGATCCCTTTGCGATATTTCTCGCGCTCCTCTTGGTCGAGATCCTGCTGGTGGGACAGCAAAGCTGGTCGCATGCGCTGGTAACTTTTCTGCGGGACGCGATTTTCGGCTGCGTCATCGGTTTTGCCGGCGGTCAGATCATAACATTCGTCCTCAATCGGCTGGCTTTGGCGCAGGGCCTGCACGCACCATTCGTAGCGGTGAGCGCTCTGGTCGTCTTTGCTTTCGCCAACGCGGTACACACGTCGGGTTTTCTTGCCGTCTATCTTGCCGGTCTCGTAGTCGGCAACAACCAGACGCGCGCGCATAACTCGGTCGTCGTGTTCCTCGATGCCATAACCTGGCTCGCGCAGATCGTGATGTTCGTGCTGCTCGGCTTGCTGGCATGGCCGCATCGGCTGCTGGAGACCCTGCTTGGCGCGATCGCCATTGCATTGACGTTGATGCTGATCGCGCGTCCCGCCGCGGTGTTCCTGTGCCTCGCGCCGTTCAAATTTCATTTCAACGAAAGAGCATTCATATCCTGGGTCGGCTTGCGCGGCGCAGTCGGAATTTTCCTCGCTTCGATTCCGATGCTGGTCGGACTGCCGGGTGCGCATCGGTATTTCGATGTAGCCTTTGTCGTGGTGCTGCTCTCACTTTTGGTGCAAGGCTGGACGGTGGCATTGGCGGCGCGCAGACTCGATATTGCCTTCACGCGCGCTGATCCGATCCCGCGCAGGGTCGAGCTGGACCTGCCCGGCCAACTGGCGCGCGAGATCGTCGGTTACCCGGTGCCGCCCAACAGTCCGTTTCTGCGGCGCGGATTGATACCCAACTGGGCACGTCCGACGCTCGTCATCCGGAACGAGGAAATTCTGACGCCGACCGAGGCTGAACCCGTGCGCGAGGGTGATTACATCTATCTTCTGGCGCCACCGGAAAAGGCGCAGGCCCTCGACCGCTTTTTTGTCAGGATGCCGCCACCGGCGCTGCCCGACCCGCGCCTTTTGAGCGACTTTTTTGTTCCTGGAACGGCGACGCTTGGTGCTCTTGCCGACATATACGGGCTACAGGTTGCAGCCGATCATACGGACGTGACGCTGGCGGACTACTTCAACGAGTTAGTCAGGCGGAAGCCCAAGAAAGGCGACATCGTCGCGCTCGGTCCGATCGCCTTGCTCGCGCACAAGGTCGACAACGGCGTCGTGACAACTGTTGGACTGAGGCTTTCAGAGCCTGAAGGGGCGGGCGACCTCGTCGGCCGCGCCAAAACATTGTGGGACCGGATTCAGAAATATCTTGCCTAGAGCGCCCGCCGCGACAGCGACGGCATATGTTGTACAAGCCAAGCGCCGCCAAACAGTATTGCGGTCCAGAACAGGTCGCCAAGGACAGTTTTGTCGAGGAACGGCAGCGCCGCGACGTAGCACTGCGTCAGACCCTGCCATGTGAGCGGATACATGCCGCTGAAGGCCCAGACTGCGACGTTGGACAGCAGAAAGAAAATAAGCGAGCAGGCCACCATCGTGCCGGCGACCGGCAAGGCACCGCGCCAGCGGCGCGTTGCGATTCCGGCCAGCGCCGGTATTGAAATCGCGACAAAGCCGACCGCTGTGATGCGCCAGTCCTCGTTCGGCAGCGCCATGTCGCTCAGCGCCATGCCAAGCAAGGGGACAATGACCGCCAGTGCGGGAATACGCAGATAGCGGGCCGCGAAGAGACCGCTGGCGGCGACCGGCAGAAATCCGGGTGCATGCGGTAGAAGACGCGCTACGACATTGAAGGCGACGAGAAACGCCACCAGGAGCAAATCCATCCACAAATCCGCGCGGGTCTTGTTCGGCTGCATTTCGTCAGGTTCCTGCGTTCGCGTCGTGACTTCATAGCACAATCGGCTTCGAATTTCCTACCCTCGGCGATGCGCCTTTTGCCCAGTCGATGATGATTCCGGCCAATTGATCGAGGCCATCGGTGAGTGCCGCGGGACCGGGCTGAAGAATCAGCGTGGATTTGATCTCGCGCAGCCAGCCGCCGCTCACCGCGGGGACATCGGAAAATCCAGGCCGCGCCGCAACTTTGGACGGAACAAATTTCTTCCCGCACCAGGATCCGATGATGATGTCGGGCTGCGCGGCAATAACATCATCAGCCGTTACGATACGATCCTTGGCGTTCTTGCATGCGGCAAGCTGCGGAAATACCTCGATGCCGCCTGCAGCTTCGATTAGCTCCGACACCCAGGCGATGCCGGAGATCATCGGTTCGTCCCACTCTTCGAAATAAACGCGTGGCCGGTGCTTCAACCGAAGCGCGCGTTCGTGCACTGCATCGACGTGCGCGGCCAGTGACCGTGCCAGCGCCATGGCTTTTTCGGCCGCGCCAACCAACGCGCCGAGCGTGCGGATCATGTCGAAGATTCCAGCTACGTCACGTTGGTTGAAAGCGTGAACGGCGACGTTCCTGCGGATTAGCTCAGCGACGATATCAGCCTGCAAATCCGAGAATGTGAGGACCAGATCGGGTTTGAGCGCGAGAATCTTCGGAATGTCTGCGGAGATAAAAGCTGACACGCGCGGCTTCTCGCGCCGCACCTGCGGCGGCCGCACGGCATAGCCTGATACTCCAACAATACGGTCCTGCTCGCCGAGAAGATAAAGCGTCTCGACGGTCTCTTCGGTCAGGCAGACGATTCGCTCCGGTGGAAACATGCTCTAGGCAAGCATATCGACCTGCGCCGCGTCGAGCCGCTCGATGCCGCCCATCGTCGCGACGCGCCCGCCATCAAGCCACACAACGTGACTGGCGATGAGTTTCACCTCGGTGGCGATGTGGCTGACATAAATCATCGGCATGCGTGCTTCGTCCCGCAGGCGCTCGAGATAGGGCAGGATGTCGCGCTTGCGCGCAGTGTCGAGCGAAGCCAGCGGCTCGTCGAGCAGGAGGAGACGCGGCTGCATAAGCAATGCGCGGCCCACGGCGATGCGCTGGCGTTCGCCTCCGGAAAGCTTGCCAGGTCGGCGGTCGAGCAAATGGCCGATGTCGAGAAGCTCGACCACGTGCTGGAATGCCGCCGGATCGAACTTGTGACCGCCCATCCAACGTCCGTACTCAAGATTGTGCTGGACCGTGAAGTGCGGAAGCAGACGACCTTCCTGAAAAACGTAGCCGATGCGACGGCGCCAGGCCGGCATGTCGATTTGGGCCGCGCTGTCGAACAGCACTTCGCCATCAATTTCTACACGACCGCGGTCGGGTCGCAGGAGGCCGGCAATCATGTTGATCAAGCTTGTTTTCCCCGCGCCCGATGGTCCAAACAAGGCGGTGGCTCGGCTTTCGCTCGTGAACGCGACGTTCATTGAAAACTCACCGAGGGTCTTTTCCACGTGCACGGCCAGCATGATCACGCCCCATGCAGACGCGCCGTTGCGCGTTTGGCGAGCCACTCTGAAGCGAGAAGCGCCGCGACACAGATGACAATCGAAATAACGACAAGCTTGAGAGCGTCCGCGTCGCCGCCGGGCACCTGGATCAGGCTGTAGATCGCAGCCGAAATCGTCTGCGTCTCGCCCGGAATGTTCGAGACGAAGGTGATGGTGGCGCCGAACTCGCCGAGCGCTCGTGCGAAAGCAAGCATCATCCCGGCGATGATCCCGGGCAGCGCCAGCGGCAATGTGACAGTTGTGAAGGTCCAAGCGCGGTTTGCGCCCAATGTAGACGCCGCGTCTTCCAGCCGCCGGTCGATGGCTTCGATCGAAAGCCTGATTGAGCGCACCAACAGCGGAAACGCCATGACGCCGCAGGCAACCGCCGCCCCGGTCCAGCGGAACGAGAACACGATGCCGAAATGATCAGCGAAAAAGGCGCCGAGGGGCGCCTTGCGTCCGAGACTGATCAGCAGCAGGTAGCCTGTGACGACGGGCGGCAGAACGAGGGGCAGGTGCACCACCGCATCGAGCACGGATTTACCCCAGAACGATCCTCGCGCCAGCAACATGGCAACGATGATGCCGAACGGGAGCGCAACCACGGTCGACACCGCGGCGACCCGCAACGACAGCGCGACCGCGGTCCAGTCCTGGGGCGAAAGGTCGAACACGCGTCGTTGATACCGCTTATGAGACGGGTTTGATCAGGTAGCTGAATCCGTACCGCTCGAACACAGCCTTGGCGGCTGAGCTGCGCAGGAAATTGAGGTATTGGCCGACAACTGGTTTTTTTGTGCTCGACGTTGCAGCCACAGGATATGTGACCGGCGGGTACGAGGCATCGGGGAAGGCGCCGATAACTTTCACCTTGGGTTCGATTTTTGCGTCGGTTTCATAGACGATGCCGAGCGGCGTTTCGCCGCGTGCAACGAAGGCAAGCGTCGCCCGCACGTTTTCGCCTTGCGCGAGCTTTGGCTCGGCGGCAGCCCACGCCTCCAGTTTTTCGAGCGCCGCCTTTGCGTAAAGGCCGGCGGGAACGGCTTTCACATCGGCAACAGCGATGCGGCCGTCACCGGCGAGTTTCGCAAGGTCAAATCCATCGGCGATGGTCACGTTGGCGAGCTTTGAATCCGCCGGAGCGATCAGGACGAGTTTATTGCCAAGCAGGTTGGCACGGGTGTTCTGATCAATCAGCTTGTGCTCGGCCGCATAGTCCATCCAGCGCAGGTCCGCCGAAATAAACACATCGGCCGGAGCACCCGCCTCGATCTGCTTCGCCAGCGCGGAGCTTGCCTCGTAACTCGTGACGACTTTGATACCGGTCGCCTTGGTAAAAGCAGTGTTCACGTCATCGAGTGCGTTCTTGAGGGACGCTGCGGCAAAGACCGTGATCTGCTCCTGTGCGACCAACGGTTGCGGCGCGCCCGCAAGGGCGCAGACGAGGGCGATGTAGGCAAAAACGCGTGCAAGCATGGCGGTTCTCCTGCGGCGCCAGAAAAGGCGCCGACGTGACCCGGATTTCGGGCTCTGGATCGGAACCGCCGTTCCGAGTGCATGCGGTGCACGCGCAGCGCGCCGCAACTTCCGTAAGCCTAGCAAGTCCCGCCGACCGCGGTAAAGTCCGGATCCGACTTGAGGGAAGGCAATGGCAGTACCATCACCCATCGAAGGCGAGTTTGACTACATTATTGTTGGGGCCGGTTCAGCCGGCTGCGTTCTTGCCAACCGCTTGTCGGCCGATCCCGCAAAACGCGTGCTACTGTTGGAAGCGGGTGGGAAGGACAACTGGATCTGGTTTCACGTCCCGGTCGGATATCTCTTTGCCATCGGGAATCCGCGCGCCGATTGGCTGCTGAAGACCGAGCCAGAACCTGGGCTCAACGGTCGCAGCTTCAACTATCCGCGCGGAAAGGTCATCGGCGGATCTTCGGCGATCAACGGCATGATCTACATGCTGGGCCAGTCCGGCGACTACGATCATTGGCGTCAGCTGGGGCTGCCCGGCTGGTCGTGGGATGACGTACGCCCTTACTTTCGCAAGCACGTCGATCATTTCCTCAAAAGCGATCATCACGCGACCGGCGGCGAGTGGCGTGTCGAATACCCACGATTGACCTGGGAAGTTCTCGACGCGTTTCGCGCGGCGGCAAACCAATATGGAATTCCGACCGTCGAGGACTTCAACACCGGCGACAACAACGGCATCTGCTATTTCCATGTCAACCAGAAGCGTGGTCGACGCTGGTCGGCGGCGCGTGGCTTCCTGAAGCCTGTGTTGCATCGGGCCAACCTTCGGCTCGAAACTGGCTGCCTCGTCGAAGGACTTGAATTGAATGGCAAGCGCGCGGTGGGCGTCCGCTGGCGGCAAGGAGGCGAACTGCGTAGTGCCCGCTGCCGCGGCGAGGTCGTTCTCGCTGCGGGTGCGATCGGCTCGCCGCACATCATGATGCTTTCAGGCATTGGCCCGTCCGCCGAGCTGTCGCACTTCGGGATTCCGGTCACGCTCGACAAGCCGGGTGTCGGTGCCAATCTGCACGACCACCTGCAACTGCGCATGATCTTCAAAGTGTCCGGCGTGAAGACCTTGAACGAAACCTATGCGTCACTGTTCAATCGGCTCGGCATGGGCGTCAACTACGCACTGCGTCGGCGCGGGCCGATGACCATGGCGCCTTCGCAGCTTGGCGCATTTACCAGATCGGACCCCACGCAAAGCACCGCCAATATCCAGTACCACGTGCAGCCGCTGTCGCTCGACAAGTTCGGCGAGCCTTTGCACCCGTTTCCGGCTTTCACGGCAAGCGTCGCCAATGTGCGTCCGACCAGCCGCGGCTCGCTCACGCTCAAATCAAAAGACCCCGCACAGGCCCCAGCCATCAGCCCGAACTACCTGGCGACGCCGGAAGACCGGCGCGTCGCCGCTGATTCAATCCGAGTTACGCGCAAGATCGTTGCGCAGCCGGCCTTGCAGAAATATTCACCGGTCGAATTTCTGCCGGGGGCGCACGTGCGCAGCGATGACGAAGCCGGCCTGGTGAAAGCCGCCGGTGATATCGGCACGACCATATTTCATCCGGTCGGTACCGCGCGCATGGGCCGCGACGACGATGAGCGGGCAGTGGTGGATGCGCGCTTGCGCGTCATTGGCATCGATCGCCTGCGTGTCGTTGATGCATCCGTTATGCCCTCGATCACATCCGGTAATACCAATTCGCCGACAATGATGATTGCGGAAAAGGGCGCGGCGATGATTTTGGACGACCAAAAAGGTTTATAGTCGAACCGCGGATTAATTGAGGGGTCTCATGAATCTCGTGGAACGGGTCAAGGGGATCCTGCTTCAACCGAAGTCGGAATGGGGCGCCATCGAGGGCGAGCCCGGGAGTGCGGGGTATCTGATTCCGAACTATGTCGCGATCGTCGCGGCGATCCCCGCGGTCTGCACATTTATCGGTACGTCGCTGATCGGAATGGGCGGGTATCGGGTTGGCATCGGTCTCGGACTGGCACGCGCCATGGCCGTGTACGTCCTCTCTCTGATCGGCGTGTTTGTCGTCGCCTACATCATCGATTTTCTTGCCGGCACGTTCGACGCACGAAAAAGCCCCGATAACGCGATGCGGGTCTCGGCCTATCACCGACCGCCGCCTGGGTTGCCGGTGTGTTCAACATCATTCCGGCGCTGTCCTTCCTCGGCATCCTCGGTCTGTACAGCTTCTACCTCCTTTACACCGGCATTACCGGTCTCATGAGGCCCTCGGCGGACAAGGCGGTGATCTACACGATCGCAGTCATCGTCTGCGCGATCATTGTGTGGATCGTCATTTTCGCCATCGTCGCGTTGTTGTTCGGCTTGTGACGCCGGTCAGGGCAAAGCCTTCAGATGACGGATCGGGCGGCCGGGCGCGATTGCCTGTGCCGCCGCGACGACGGCGTTGGCATCAATGCCGTAGTGCCGATAGAGCTCGGCGAGCGATCCGGTTTGCCCGAAATGCTCGACTCCCAACGGGCGCGTCCTGTGGCCAGCGACGGCGCCAAGCCAGGCCAAAGTGGCGGGGTGCCCGTCGAGCACCGTGACGATGCCGCAATGGGGCGGCACGTCGGCGAGCAGCCGCTCGATGTGCGACCGCGCGTGCACCAAACCACGCTCACGCGCGCGTTGCGCCGCGGTCCAGCCCGCATTCAGCCGGTCGGCCGAAGTGATCGCGAGCAGCCCAACGTCGCGGCGGTCTTCGGCCATCAGGCCCACGGCTTCGATCGCTTCCGGCGCAACCGCACCGGTATAAGCCACGGCCACCTGGCAATTGGGACCCGGCTTGCGCTGCCAATAGGCGCCGTCGACGATCTGCTGCCGCAACTCCGGCGTCATCTCGCGTTTGATCTGGTCGATCGGACGCGTCGAGAGGCGCAGATAGATCGAGCCTCCGGTCTCGTCACGAAGCCAGGTGCGTTCGGAAGGCGCCGCCTCTCCGTCCTTCTGCATGTACAAGAACGCCCAGTCCATGATGGCGGCGAGTTCGTCGACGTAAGCGGGCTCGAAGCTGGCGAGCCCGTCCTGCGCCAGACCAATGAGCGGCTCGGCGATTGACTGGTGCGCGCCGCCTTCGCCGGCGAGCGTGATGCCGGATGGCGTGGCCACGATCATAAACCGTGCATCCTGGTAACAGGCATAGTTGAGCGCATCGAGGCCGCGCGCGATGAAAGGATCGTACAGCGTGCCAATCGGCAGAAGGCGTTCACCGTTGATGGTGTGTGACAGACCGAGCGCCGACAGCAGGATGAACAGATTCATTTCGGCAATGCCGAGCTCGATGTGCTGCCCTTTGGGCGAGAATTCCCAATTGAATGTCGACGGGATGCGTTCGCTCTTGAAGGTGTCGGCCATGGCCTGGCGCGCGAACAGCCCGCGCCGGTTTACCCAGGGTCCAAGATTGGTGGAGACAGTCACGTCTGGCGAGGTGGTGACGATGTGACGGGCGAAATCGCTTTCGCTGCGCCCGATCTCGTTGAGGATCGCGCCGAAGCCGGTTTGGGTGGACATGACGGGCTGGATCGTAACGGAAAGACTTTCCGGAACGGGCAGCGGAGGCGCGCTTAAGCGCCGCAGCTCTGCCGCTGCAAACGGCACGCGATCGAGGAACGACTGCAATTGCTGCGCCGCCGGCGCAAGCCCTTCGAATTTATCCCACTCGTGCCCGGGTCGAACGCCCATCGCCTGGCGGAAAGTCTCCATCTGCTGCGGGGTCATGAGACCGGCATGGTTGTCCTTGTGTCCGGCGAAGGGCAGCCCGAAGCCCTTCACCGTGTAGCAGATGAAGCAGGTCGGCGTTTCAGAATCCGCGTTGTGGAATGCATTCAGCACGGACGGCAGGTCGTGACCGCCGAGATTGTTCATCAGGGCCGCAAGTTCGTCGTCGCTGCGCTTTTCAATCAGTTTGCTGACGTTGCCCTGATCGCCGATTTCGTCGTTCAGCCGCTTGCGCCAGGCTGCGCCACCAGCAAACACGAGCGCTGAGTAGAGCTGGTTTGGACAGTTGTCGATCCATTTCCTCAGCGTCTCGCCGCCCGGCTCCTTGAACGCCGCCTCCTGCAATGAACCGTATTTGAGGATAACGACGTTCCACCCGAAATTATTGAAAAGCTGCTCATAGCGGGCCCACAAGCCCTCGCGCACGACGGCGTCGAGGCTTTGCCGGTTGTAATCGATGATCCACCAGCAATTGCGCAGCCCCTGCTTCCAGCCTTCGAGCAACGCTTCGAAGATATTGCCCTCGTCCAGCTCGGCATCGCCGACCAGCGCGACCATGCGACCCTCAGGCCGATCGAGACCCCAGCCATGCGCGCGCACATAGTCTTGCGTCAGCGAGGAGAACAGCGTCTGCGCAACGCCGAGGCCGACCGAGCCAGTGGAAAAATCCACATCGTCGGAATCTTTTGTACGCGAAGGATAACTCTGTGCGCCCTTGTAACCGCGGAACGCTTCAAGCCGCTCGCGCGTCTGCCGACCGAGCAAGTACTGGATGGCGTGAAAGATAGGGCTCGCATGCGGTTTGACGGCGACGCGATCCTGCGGGCGCAGCACATCGAAGTAGAGAGCCGTCAGGATGGTCGCAAGCGAAGCGCTTGAAGCCTGATGCCCGCCGACTTTCAGGCCGTCCATGTTCTCGCGCAGATGATTGGCGTTGTGGATCATCCAGCTCGCGAGCCACAAGACCTTGCGCTCAAGCGCGGCAAGCATCTTGATCGCATCGGGAGCTGTCGAACAGATTTTTTTTGTCGGAGACATTGGGCGCCTCGCCCCGGTCAGTGTTTGTCGTTCGCCAGATTTGTCCTATTGGCGGGCGACTCGAGAACCGCTTTACAGGCGGGCGGTAGTGCCGAAAGCATCATCGGCTTCGCAGGCTTGCCCGGCTCACCAATCGATGGACGCAGAACCTTGTCCGTTAACCAGCGATCGAGCTCCTTGGAGCCACAACCATCGTCGCCAGGCACTGCCGCTTGCGCCTTGCAATTCGGCGAGTCGTTCGGGCATTTCAGGCGCACATGAATGTGGTCGTGATGTTTGTACCAGGGACGTACCTTGGCGAGCCAGGCGTGCGGTTTTTTGGCCTCAACGCGGCACAGCTCTTTCTTGATGACCGCGTTCACCAGAACACGTTGGACTTCCGGTTGCTGTGCGGCGGTCTTAATGAACTCGACGTGTTGGGGGGTCCATGTTTTCGTATTGAGATGCTTCCAGTCGTCGGACACGAGACTGATGGCCTGGACGGTATCGCGCTCTTCTTTGGTCAAAACACGATCGGGCATCGGCATGAACCAGATGTCGACATCGAGTCCGGTCTGGTGACTTGCGTGGTCGGAGGGTGATGGGCCTCCGCGCGGCTGGGCCAGATCGCCGACCAGGATACCGTTCCAGCCGGTGGCCTTGGCGGCGAGTGGTGCGAATTTTTCAAGAAAGTGAATCAGATTGGGGTGACCCCAATTGCGGTTACGCGACAGCCGCATCACCTGCCATGTCGGCCCGTTGACCGGAAATTCGACGCCGCCGGAAAGACATCCGCGCGGGTAGTAGCCGATCGATACGGCCTTGCCGATCGAGGGAAGTTGCACCGAGCCGAACAGCTGCTTGGCCGACTGAGTTTTCTCTCTCTCGGTCAGATCTTTCTGCTCGGCCGGGGAAGCCTCTTTTGATTGCTCGGCGTTAACTGGTTTTGGCGCTGGCAGAGGCGCCGTCGTGGCAGCTGCCGACGTTTGCGCCAAGGCCGCGCGGCCAGTGGCGGCAAGAGCGCCCGCGGCAATTGCGACAGACAGAGCGAATAGGGTCACGATTCGTGCGAACATGACGTTTCCCTCTACCCATTCCGCCACCGTCTGTCAGGTTAATTATACGAGGGTACATTTGTAGCGGCACGGGTTCCATTGTACGACTATCAGTGCAAGCGAAACACAATGGACCTGGGTCAGTACGCTTTTATCCAAATAAGTGAACTTGTGCCATCCGCGGCTGCGGTTCGTGTAACGGAGAGTAGCCCTTGTATCGCGTAGTCCCTCTCTTTCTTTTCGTCCTCATTCTGACGGTTTCCAGCGGTTCAGCTCAGGCTGGAATTGTCGTTACGGTCAACAAATCAGCACAGCGTCTGAGCGTCGCAGTGGACGGCGCCGAGCGCTACACATGGCCCGTATCGACGGGACGCTGGGGTTACAGCACACCGAATGGCAGCTACCGGCCGCAGCGGCTCGAACGCAAATGGTTCTCCCGAAAATACGACATGTCGCCGATGCCCTATTCGATCTTTTTCAACGACGGCTATGCGATCCACGGCAGCTATGAGGTTTCGCGGCTGGGCAGACCCGCTTCGCATGGCTGCATTCGCCTGTCTCCCTCGAATGCTGCCGTCCTGTTTGCGCTGGTCAAGGGTCGCACCGACGACACGCGCATCGTGGTCACCGGCGAAGCGCCGGCACAGCGGGCGCGTGCACGCGAGGATGGTTGGCAAACCGATTCAAGCCAATACTATGAAAATAATTTCGGCAACTCGTGGGACGACAACCGCTCGCGCTCGTACTGGCAGTGGCGGTAGCTGCCGAAGCGTCTAGACGTCCACTTTCAGCGCGGCGATGAACGCTTCCTGCGGAATGTCGACCTTGCCGAATTGCCGCATGCGTTTCTTGCCTTCCTTCTGCTTCTCAAGGAGCTTGCGTTTGCGCGTCGCATCGCCGCCGTAGCATTTGGCGGTGACGTCCTTGCGGAAGGCGCGCACGGTCTCGCGCGCTATGATCTTGCCGCCGATCGCGGCCTGGATCGGCACCTGGAACATGTGCGGCGGAATGAGTTCCTTGAGCTTTTCCGCCATGGCGCGACCGCGCGATTCGGCGCGGGTGCGATGAACCAGCATCGCCAGCGCGTCGACCGGATCGCCGTTGACCAGCATCTGCAATTTGACCAGGTCCGCCGGCCGGTAGTCGGTGAGGTGATAGTCGAACGAGGCGTAGCCACGCGAGACCGATTTGAGCCGGTCGTAGAAATCGAACACCACTTCGTTCAGCGGCAGATCATATTTCACCATCGCGCGGTTGCCGACGTAGGTGAGTTCTTTCTGCTCGCCGCGGCGATCCTGGCAGAGCTTGAGCACCGAGCCGAGATATTCGTCCGGCGTCAGGATTGTCGCTTCGATCCACGGCTCCTGCATTTCCTCGATGTGGTTCGGCTCCGGCATATCGACCGGATTGTGGATCTCCAGTTCTTTGCCGGTCGTCATCTTGATCTTGTAGATGACCGAAGGCGCGGTCGCGATGAGATCGAGATTGAACTCACGCGACAATCTTTCCTGAATGATCTCGAGATGCAGCAGACCGAGGAAACCGCAGCGGAAGCCGAAGCCCAAGGCCGCCGAGGTCTCCATCTCGTAGGTGAAGCTCGCGTCATTGAGGCGCAGCTTGCCCATCGCGGCGCGAAGGTCTTCAAATTGCGCGGCGTCAACCGGGAACAGACCGCAGAACACGACCGGCACTGCAGGGCGGAAGCCGGGGAGGGGCTTGTCGACGGGATTGCGATCGTCGGTGATGGTGTCGCCGACGCGTGTGTCAGCCACTTCCTTGATCGAGGCCGTGAGCATCCCGATCTCGCCTGGGCCGAGCTCTTCCACCGGCTGAAGCTTCGGAGTGAATACGCCGGTGCGGTCCACCTCGTAGCTCGCATTCGTGCCCATCATACGGATGCGCTGGCCTTTCTTGAGCACGCCATCGACGATGCGTACGAGCACCACGACACCGAGATAGAGGTCGTACCAGCTGTCGACCAGCAGCGCCTTGAGTGTCGCATCGCGATCGCCTTTCGGCGGCGGCAGCCGCGTCACGATGGCTTCGAGCACCTCGGGGACATTCAACCCTGTTTTCGCCGATATCTCGATCGCATTGCTGGCATCGAGGCCGATGACGTCTTCAATCTGTTGCTTGACCTTTGCCGGCTCGGCGGCGGGCAAATCGACCTTGTTGAGCACCGGCACGATTTCGTGGCCGGTGTCGATCGCCTGGTAGACATTGGCGAGTGTCTGGGCTTCGACCCCCTGGCTTGCATCGACCACCAGCAGGGAGCCCTCGCAGGCCGCCAGCGACCGGTTCACCTCATAGGCAAAGTCGACGTGGCCGGGCGTATCGATCAGATTGAGCACGTAGCTCTTCCCGTCGCGCGCCTTGTAGTTGAGGCGCACCGTTTGCGCCTTGATGGTAATTCCGCGCTCGCGCTCGATGTCCATGGAATCGAGCACTTGTTCCTTCATCTCGCGCGCTTCCAGGCCCCCGGTGAGCTGGATCAGCCGGTCGGCGAGTGTCGACTTGCCATGGTCGATATGCGCGACAATGGAGAAATTACGGATGTTCTGAATCGGCGACGTCGTCATGGCGGGCGAGATAACACTAGGGGTGCGGTCCTTCAAGCGCGCCAGAATCGTCTACGCCGGCGAACACCAGGTCAAAAAGCACGCATGCCTGGCGCGAGCCGGGCATGCGATCACGCGCGGTGCATGAAAATCAGTAACGATAGTGGTCGCTCTTGAACGGGCCGGCTTGCGACACGCCGATGTAATCGGCCTGGTCGGCACGCAGCTCCGTCAGCTTCACGCCGATCTTCGCGAGGTGCAGTCGCGCCACCTTTTCGTCCAGCGTCTTCGGCAGCACATACACCTTCTTTTCGTACTTGCCCTGGTTGGCGAATAGCTCGATCTGCGCGAGCGTCTGGTTGGTAAACGATGCCGACATCACGAAGCTCGGATGACCCATGGCATTGCCCAAGTTCACCAGGCGGCCTTCCGACAACAAGATGATGCGGTGGCGATCAGGAAATTCGATTTCATCCACCTGCGGCTTGATATTGGTCCACTTCAGGTTCTTCAGATGCGCGACCTGGATCTCGTTGTCGAAATGGCCAATGTTGCAAACAATGGCGCGATCTTTCATCTTTCGCATGTGGTCGATGGTGATGATGTCCTTGTTGCCGGTCGCGGTGACGAAGATGTCGGCGATCGGGGCGGCATCTTCCATCGTTACGACTTGATAGCCTTCCATCGCCGCCTGCAGCGCGCAGATCGGATCGATTTCCGACACCATGACGCGGCAGCCGGCCTGACGCAGCGATGCGGCTGAGCCCTTGCCGACGTCACCGAAGCCCGCAACCATCGCAACCTTGCCCGACATCATGACGTCCGTGCCGCGGCGGATGCCGTCGACGAGCGACTCGCGGCAGCCATAGAGATTGTCGAACTTTGACTTGGTGACACTGTCGTTGACGTTGATCGCCGGAAATAGAAGCTTTCCCGCCTTCTCCATCAGATAGAGGCGATGCACGCCGGTGGTGGTCTCCTCGGACACGCCCTTGATGTTTTTGGCAATCGTTGCGAACCAGCCCTTCGGCTTTTCCTGCAGGAGCCTTTTGATCAGCGCATAGAATACTTCCTCTTCCTCGGACGTGGGCTTGTCGAGGAAGGCGGTGTCGCCCTGTTCGGCGCGCACTCCGCTATGCACCAGCATAGTGGCGTCGCCACCGTCGTCGAGAATCATGTTGGGCGTGCCACCGTCGTGCCACTCGAACAGCTTGGCGGTGTAGTCCCAGTAGTCCTTGAGGCTCTCGCCCTTGATCGCAAATACGGGAATTCCGGCGGCGGCAATCGCCGCGGCAGCATGGTCCTGTGTCGAATAGATGTTGCAGGAGACCCAGCGCACCTCGGCGCCAAGCTCCGCCAGAGTTTCGATCAGCACCGCGGTCTGAATGGTCATGTGAAGCGAGCCGGCGATGCGCGCTCCCTTGAGTGGCTTCTTGGGTCCGTATTCCTCACGGGTCGCCATCAGGCCGGGCATTTCCGTTTCGGCGAGTGAGATTTCCTTGCGGCCGAATTCGGCGAGCGTGATGTCCTTGACGATGAAGTCGCCGGCTCGGGTTTTCGGCTTTGCAGAAGCAGTCATGACGGTTCCTGGCTCATACGGGTGACTTGCGGGTGAATTGGCCTGACTTGGTTGGGCGTGCCTATAACAGCCCGGCGGCAGCCTCGCAACGCATATATAAAGATTTCTTTATGTAGAGAGATAAGGAAGCTTAGTCTTCCTCGCCGAATCCATCGGCCACCAGTTTGGCCAACGTATCGACTGCGATGGCGGCATCCTTGCCGATGGCCTTGATCACGATGTTCGCGCCAGGGCCAGCGGCCAGCATCATGAGCCCCATGATTGACGTACCGCCAACGGTTTCATGGCCCCGCGTTACGGTAATGGCGGCGTCAAATTTCTCGGCGGTTTGCACGAATTTGGCGGAGGCCCGGGCGTGCAGTCCCTTTTTGTTGACGATTTCCACCTCGCGAACGACGGGCAGGTCGTCCGCTGAAGCGCGTGGGCTCATTTACCGTTGAGAACTCGGCTGGCGATCGTGCAGTACTTGCGGCCCGCCTCCTGCGCCGCAGCGACAGCATCCTGGAGCGGACAAATCTCGCGGATCTTCGCGAGCTTGATGAGCATCGGTAGATTGATACCGGCCAGCACCTCGACCTTGGGCTGGCTCATCACCGAGATGGCGAGATTGGACGGCGTGCCACCGAACATGTCGGTGAGTATCGCTACGCCTTCGCCGCTGTCGACACGTTTAACCGCCTCGAGAATGTTCTTGCGACACTGCTCGACGTCATCGTCGGGGCCAATGGTGATCGCCTCGATCTGACGCTGGGGTCCGACCACATGCTCCAGCGCTGAGCGGAACTCGATGGCGAGCCGCCCATGAGTCACAAGTACGAGGCCGATCATCCCTAACTCCTCGCGGGCGCTACGCTGCGCCGCACGAAAGGGCGCACATTCACGCCCATCTGAAACCCCATTGCAAGGGGTTCTTTCGCTATATAAGCGCTCTGCTGCACTGCGGAAAGACGGTGCCAAGGAGGGGCTCGGTTGCGTGCTCTTTTGGGTGCGCGATCCTAGGCCGTTACGGTTAATTTTCTCGATCGGTGAGGGCGCAGGAGGTACCTCAAGCAGTGGCCGCCGGTCAATCACCCGCCGAGGGGATGCGCACAGCAGCCAAAACCAAGGGGAGACCAGCCGTCCCAGCTGCGACCCCTAGCCGCGGCAGCGTAACGCCATCAATTACGGTCTTGGCGGCCGCTTTCTCGGGGTGGCGTACGCTATCCGCGGCGTCAAGATCGACGATCAGGCCAACGACCGCCAGCGGTTCCACCTCGACCTTGCGGATGCCAAGGCCTCGGATCTCGATCATGCCAGCCAGCGACTGCGCCGGGCGCACAACCAGACGTCCTGCATGATTTTCAAGGTATGCGCGGTCATCTGCGACAAGCCGCGCAAAAGGCACGAGACCCTGTGTTGCTGCGATCAGAAGGTCCCATGCAAGCCGCGATTTGCCGGAACCGGAGGGCCCGCGGATCACGACGGCTTTCGGCCCGACAAGCACTGCAGAGGCATGGATCGTGGCGTCCGGCCGGGCCATCAGGTTGCCGGCAGCCGAACCACGAAGCGGGCGCCCAGCACGCGTGGCTCTCCATGGCCGGTTGCGACGCTGGTGCGATTCTCGACGCGGATGTTGCCGCCATGGGCTTCGATGATTTGCTTGGAAATCGATAGGCCGAGCCCTGAATTCTGACCGAACCCGTGTTCCGGCCGATCGGTGTAGAAGCGCTCGAAAATCTTGTCGAGCGCTTCGGGACGGATGCCTGGCCCGTCGTCATCGACCAGGATTTCAACCTCGTCTTTCAAGCGCCGGCACGTGATGCGCACAGTGCCTCCAGGCGGTGAAAACGAACGTGCGTTGTCGACAAGGTTGCTGACCACCTGACCGAGCCTCGAGTCGTGCCCGGCGACCTTGAAGTTCGAAAGCGCGCTGCCTTCGAATGTCAGCGTCACGTTGACGTCGTCGGTGCGGATTTCGTTCGCGGCCTTGACGAGGGCGTCGAGTAGTTTCGCGAGATCGACTGGCGCAGCTTCCTGCCGCTGCAATTCGGCGTCGAGCCGGCTGGCATCGGATATGTCCGAGATCAGTCGGTCGAGTCGCTTGACGTCGTGCTCGATCACCGCGAGCAAGCGTTGCCGGCCCTGATCGGTTTTGGCCAAGGGCAGCGTCTCCACCGCCGAGCGCAGCGAGGTGAGGGGATTGCGCAGCTCATGCGCGACATCCGCGGCAAAACTCTCGATCGCTTCGATACGACTGTAGAGCGCGTTGGTCATGTCACGTATCGCACCAGACAGCTCTCCGATTTCGTCGCGTCGGCCGGTGAAGTCGGGAATTTCAACGCGACTGCGAATACGTCGGCGAACCCGTTCGGCTCCATCGGCGAGACGACGCACCGGACCGGCAATCGTGCCGGCGAGCAGCATCGAGAGTACGACCATGACGCCGGCGGCGACGAAGAACACCTTCACGATCGCGAGCCGCTCGGCTTCCACCATGTCGTCGATGTCGGCGCCCTGGGTCGACAACATCAGCGCACCGCGAACGGCGCGAAACCGCTGCACGGGCACTGCGACGGAAACGATGACTTCGCCCCGGTCGTTGACACGCACCATGCTGGCGTGTGCGCCGTTAAGTGCCTGCGTGACTTCCTCGTAGCCCTTTCCGTTTTCCGGGCCGAGTTCGTTGTACAGAGGCAGGTCGCCGCGGCCGAACCATCGACGCATGGTCATGAACGTGCGCTCCATCAGGCCCTGCTTTTCCGCACTCGGCGGCGGCAGGTCGAAGCGCAGAACGTCGCCGCGCCCATAAAGATTTCGACTGTCGAGAATGAGAACGCCGTCGCGGTCATAGATGCGCGCGCGTGTTTTGGTCGGCGAGACGAGACGCCGGAGCACCGGCGCAACGCGTTCCGGGTTGATCGGGAATTCGATGCCGGAGAGAGAATCGTCCGCCGGCCCATAACTCTCGCCTGCCTGCAGCTCGAGCAGGCGCTCGGGATCGATCGTGATGGAATCCGTTTCAACCGTGGCCGATGCCGCAATAGCGCCGGCGATGATTTCGCTCTGCGTGAGCAAGCTCTGCACGCGCGCGTCGATCAGTCCGGCGCGGAATTGCGACAGGTAGAGCACGCCGGTGACGAGCGCGACCAGCCCTGCGAGATTGAGGAAGACGATGCGTCGAGTGAGGCTTGAAAAACTTTGCGATACGAAGAAATGCCAGACCGCGCCCAGCATGCGCCGCACGGCGCCGCTTTGCGGCCCGGACTCCGGGCGCGCAGCTTCCGCGCCGGATGGTTCGGCTTCGGCGTTCTGCGCAACAATTTCCGCGGTTCGATCGAGCACTTCGTTCAATCCAGCCGGGTTGACCGTGGGCCCTTTTTCCGGCGCATGATCTTCGCCGAAAAAGCCAGCGCCTTTTCGGGTTCATGCGCGATCCGAGCCCCGGGTATTTTACCGCAAGCCGGGACGCTCCGTCAGGCCGCCCAGCCGGGCCGGGTCATCAAGAATATTTCATTCCTTGAAACGATAGCCGACGCCATAAAGCGTTTCGATCATCTCGAAATCGTCGTCAACCACCTTGAATTTCTTGCGCAAGCGCTTGATGTGGCTGTCGATGGTGCGGTCATCCACGTAAACCTGGTCGTCATAGGCCGCGTCCATCAACGCGTTACGACTCTTAACCACGCCTGGCCGAGTGGCGAGCGCCTGAAGGATAAGAAACTCGGTGACGGTCAGCGTTACGGGCTCGCCCTTCCAGGTGCAGGTGTGGCGCTCGGGGTCCATACGCAGCAGGCCGCGTTCCAGAACCTTGGCGGAATCGATCTCTTTTGGCGGCGCGCCATCTTTCGGACTTGAGCGGCGCAGCACAGCCTTCACGCGTTCGACCAGGAGCCGTTGCGAGAAGGGTTTACGGATAAAATCGTCGGCCCCCATCTTCAGCCCGAACAACTCGTCGATCTCCTCGTCCTTGGAGGTGAGGAAGATCACCGGGATGTCGGTCTTCTGCCGAAGGCGCCGCAGCGTTTCCATTCCGTCCATGCGCGGCATCTTGATGTCGAGAATCGCTAGATCCGGCGGAGACGACTTGAAGCCGTCGAGCGCCGAGGCGCCGTCCGTGTACGCCATGATGCGATAGCCCTCTGCTTCTAGAGCCATAGACACGGAGGTCAGAATATTGCGGTCATCGTCGACGAGAGCGATTGTCGGCATGTGCCCCTCTTCCGTGATGTCCCGCGCTTTTTGAACCCCACAAACGGGGTCCTAAATGTGGCCTCTTTGCATCAACTATGTGATTCGGTAGCGATTTCAACCCCAAGGAAGTACAAACTAACGGCGGGGCTAAATCTTTTAGGGTGCGAGTGACTGGCCGATGAAGCCCGATAAAGCCTTTGATGCCCACCTGGCTGCCAAAAAGCTGTTGCGCGAGGGCCGTTCCGGCGCCCTGGCAACATTGATGCCCGGCTCCGGTGACCCCTATTGCTCCCTGGTCAACGTGGCAACCGCAATCGATGGGGCGCCGCTTCTCCTGCTCTCGAACCTGGCGCTGCACACCAGGAACATCCAGGCGGCCGCGCGCGTATCGTTGATGCTGGACGAGCGTAAAGAAGGAGATCCCCTGGAAGGCGCACGCATCATGCTTATGGGAACGTGCGCGAAGTCCGATCCTTCGGTGGCTGCCGCTTACTTAAGGCGTCACCCGGAGGCGGAGATGTTTGCGAACTTCGCTGACTTTGCTTTTTACCGGATGGAGATCGGCCGTGCGCATCTAGTTGCCGGCTTCGGACGCATCGTGGACATTAAACCCAAAGATCTGCTCGCCAATGTGTCGGATGCGCAGGCGCTGATCGACGCCGAGCCTGGCCTAATTGCACACATGAATGAAGATCACGCGGATGCCTGCCGCCTGTACGCGACGAAATTGCTTGGTGCGCCCGACGGCGACTGGCGTTGCGTCGGCATCGATCCCGACGGCCTTGAACTGCAACAAGGGCGAACAGCGCTGCGCTTGCCGTTTCCGCAGCGCATCACCGCTCCGGGTCCGCTGCGTGCTGTTCTAAGACAACTCGCCGAGCAGGCACGGACGGGCTGACGCGGGCGGCGGCCCAACATTCGTCCGCCCCTGCACGAATGCATTATCGCCAAGCGCGTCCGGATGAGTCAGACTGTCCGCAACGATAAAATGTCCGGGAGCGAAACAATGCGTAAGACACTGTTCTCGATTCTGCTCAGTGCTGCGGCGATCAATCCAACGTTTGCCGGCGAACCGATCACATTGCGAGACATGGGCTCTTTCCATGTCGGCGGACGCGTCGTTGAGATTTCCGGCAAGCCGGTGAAGGAAGTCGTGTTCGGAGCCGGCGGTGTTCCGGCCAAGATCGATCCGAACGGCCTTTATCAGGTCGAACAGATGTACGTGCAGTACTTCCTGCCGCAAAATCGCAAGGGCAAATACCCGCTGCTGATGTGGCACGGAGGCGGGCTTACCGGCGCCACCTACGAGACCACACCGGACGGCCGCGAAGGTTGGCTCAACCTGTTCATCCGCAAAGGCTGGGACGTCTACAACTCCGACGCGGTCGAGCGTGGCCGCTCTGGCTTCGCGCCGCCCGATGTGTGGAACAGCGAGCCGAATTTCCTGACCAAGGCCAATCCGTTCGAGCGCTTCCGTATCGGGCAAGGCCTCGGCTCATGGAATGCCGATCCGGCGAAAATGAAAGTGAATGTCGGCAGCCAGTTCCCGGTCGAGGCCTACGACAACTTCACCAAACAAATCGTGCCGCGCTGGACCAGCACCGATGATGCGATCATCGCCGCCTATACCGCGCTGGTCGACAAAGTCTGTCCATGCGTTCTCTTGTTTCACAGCCAGGCCGGAGGGTTTGGCTTCACCGTCGCGCAGGCACGCCCTGACAAGATAAAAGCGATCGTTGCAGTTGAACCGGCTGTCGCGGGCGACAAGGCTCAGGCGGGCAGGCTGAAAAACATCCCAACCCTCGTTGTCTATGGTGACTACATTCCGCTCGACAGCCGCTGGCCGAAAATGCGGCAGATCGGCCTCGATTACGCGGAAGCGATCCGTGCCGCGGGAGGGACTGCGGACGTGGTTAACCTGCCGGACGCCGGCATCAAGGGAAATTCCCACATGCTGATGATGGACAAGAATAATGGCCAGGTTGCCGACCTGATTCAGAAATGGCTTGCGGACAAGGGGTTGGTTGAATAGGCCGGCGTTATTCGAAAACATTGATGCAGCGCAACGCGGGCTGCAGGCCTCCCATGCCATTTTTTCTTGGCTTTCGAGGACGCCCTGACTATGGTCGCGCGCCTTCGAGCAAGGGTCTATACTAACGTCTTAATAGCCGCGGGGGGACCCAAGAGCCCAGAGAGGGGTTCTGGCAAAAAAGCGGCCTGTTTGGGAGAAATCGCGTGCAAGAGCAGGGTATGCGGAACGGTGCGTACGGCGCCGACAAATTCGGCTTCAAGAATCTCTCCGAGGTGCGCTGGAACCTGACCGAGCCGACTTTGTATGAGTATGCAGTCGCGGCGGGTGAGGCTTCGATCGTCGCAGGTGGCGCGCTCTGCGCGGAAACAGGTCATCACACCGGACGCAGTCCCAAGGACAAGCATACCGTCGTCGACGATCTCACCCGCGATTCACTCTGGTGGGACGGCAATCGCAAGATGTCGAAGGAGAACTTCGACAATCTGCTCGCCGATTTCCTGAAACATGCCGAGGGCAAGAAACTTTTCGCGCAGGACCTCTATGGCGGCGCCGATCCGAAATACCGGATCAAGACCCGCATTTACACCGAACTCGCCTGGCACTCCCTGTTCATCCGCCAGCTGCTGATCCGTCCCGAGCGCAAAGAGCTTGCCGACTTCGTTCCCGAACTCACCATCGTCGATTTCCCCTCGTTCAGGCCCGATGCCAAACGTCATGGCGGTCGCGAAGGCTCCGACACGATGGTCGCAATCGACTTCACGCGAAAGATCGTTCTGATCTGCGGATCGTCCTATGCGGGCGAGATGAAGAAATCGGTGTTCACCACGCTCAATTTTTATCTGCCTGCGCAGAACGTCGTACCGATGCACTGCTCGGCCAACGTCAGCCACGAGGGCGAGAGCGCGCTGTTCTTCGGCCTGTCCGGAACGGGCAAGACAACGTTGTCGGCCGATCCGAACCGCATCCTGATCGGCGACGACGAGACCGGCTGGGGTCCGGACGGCATCTTCAATTTCGAAGGCGGCTGCTATGCCAAGACCATCAAGCTCTCGCACGAAGCAGAGCCGATGATCTGGGGCGCCACCAACCGTTTCGGTGCTGTCCTGGAAAATGTTGGTTTCGATCCGGTCACGCGCGTGCCCGATTACGATGACGGCTCCAAGACCGAGAACACGCGTTCGGCCTATCCGCTCGATTTCATCTCGAACGCCTCGCGCAGCGGACGCGCGGGCCACCCGAAGAACATCATCTTCCTCACGGCCGATGCCTACGGCGTGATGCCGCCGATCGCCAAGCTGACGCCGACGCAGGCGATGTATCACTTCCTGTCAGGTTACACCGCCAAGGTTGCCGGCACCGAAAAGGGGCTGGTCGGCGTGCAACCGGAATTCTCCACCTGCTTCGGCGCGCCGTTCCTGCCGCGACATCCGTCGGTCTATGCGAACCTGCTGCGCGATTACATCAACAAGCACAAAGTCGATGTCTGGCTGGTCAATTCCGGCTGGACCGGCGGCAAATACGGTGTCGGCCGGCGCATGCCGATCCGTGCGACACGCACGCTCCTGACGGCGGCACTCAATGGTTCGCTCAAGAATGCCGACTTCCGCACCGATCCGTATTTCGGGTTCTCGGTGCCGACCTCGGTACCGGGTGTCGAGCCGCATCTGCTCAATCCGTTCAAGACCTGGAAGGACAAAGCCGAGTTCGACAGGATCGCGCGCGATCTGGTCGCGATGTTCCAGAAGAATTTCGCCAAGTTCGAGCAGCACGTGACGCCGGACATCAAGGCGGCGGCACCGGAAGTGCGCATCGCGGCCGAGTGATCGGCCGCGCTGCTAGACGCCACACCAGGCGTGAGCTTTACCGAGGAGGTCATGGGTTATCCAAAGTAGGCATCCCGCACGTCCTGGCGGGCTGCGAGTTCTGTCGGCGTTCCGCTTGCGGCGACGCGACCCTTCGATAACACAAAGCCGTAGTGGGAAATCGCCAGCGTTTGATGCACGTTCTGCTCGACGAGCAATACGGTGATGCCGCGCTCGTTGATGCGGCGAATGATGTTGAAGTTTTCCTTCACAAGGCGCGGCGACAGTCCAAGCGAGGGCTCGTCGATCAGCAGCAGTTTCGGCGCGCACATGAGGCCACGCCCGATCGACACCATCGCCTGCTCGCCACCCGACATCGTTCCGGCAAGCTGCGTGCGCCGCTCGGACAGCCGCGGGAAAATTTGCAGGATTTCATCGAGGCGCGCGGCGCTCACTTTGTCCGAAGGCTCTTGATAGGCGCCGACCCGCAAGTTTTCCTCGACCGTGAGCTTGGGAAACACCTTGCGCCCCTCGGGAATGCAGGCGATGCCAGCAGCGATGATCTTGTGTGTCGGCAATCGTGTGATGTCCGCACCATCGAATACGATGCGGCCGCCACGCGCAGGCGTCAATCCGAGGATCGAGCGCACGAGCGTCGTTTTGCCCGAGCCGTTGGAACCGAGCAGACAGGTGATGCGCCCGGCCTCGACCTTGAGCGATATGCCTTGCAAGACGTCGGCTTTGTCGTAAGCCGTGAAAACGCCCTCGATTTCGAGCGAGCCGCTCATCATGCCACTCCGAGATAGGCTTCCTGCACCTGCGTGTCGGAGGCGACAGTGCGGTAGGGGCCTTCGGCGATCTTGCGGCCGAAATTAAGCACGACGCAGCGCTCGGTGATGCGTTCGATCACGCCCATCTCATGCTCGACAATGATGATGGTCAGGTCCTTGTTGCGCGCGCGCACGAGCAGGATGTCATTCATCAGCTCCGCCGTTTCCTCGTGCGTCATTCCCGCCGAAGGCTCGTCAAGCAGGAGCAGCCGGGGTGCGCTGATCAGCGCGCGGCAGATTTCGATACGGCGGCGATCGATCATGGGCAGGCCGCCAACCGGCTCGAACAGACGGTCGGCCAGCCCAGGCTCGAATACCTCGACCAATGCCCGCGCGGCCGCGTAGTTTTGCTCGAACTCGCGCTTGAAATCACGGCGTCTGACCAGGTTGAACCACAGGCCCTGATTGAGGCGCTTGTGGTTGCCGATCATGATGTTGTCGAAGATGGAAAGCGGCAGAGACAGACGCGAACGCTGGAATGTGCGCGCCATGCCGGCCTGATAGACTACCTGTCCGTTCGCATTGGTCACGTCCACGCCATTGAAGGTGACGCTGCCGGCATCGGCGCGATAGATGCCGGTGATGACGTTGAAGAACGTGGTCTTGCCCGAGCCGTTCGGGCCAATCAGGCCGAGAATCTCGTTGGGAGCGACGGCGAGATCGAGCCTGTCGAGCGCGAGCACGCCTCCGAAGTGCTTGGACAGTCGGTGCACGTCGAGTAACGCGCTCATGGCCGCCACCCCGGAAAGTAGCGTCGCACTGGCCGCGGCAGCAATCCTTCGGGACGGAACAGCAGCACCGCGATCACCATCATTGCGTACAGCAGGAAACGGTATTCCTGGATCGTCTGCAGTTTCTCCGGTACGACCACGACGATGATGGTAGCCACGATGAGACCCCACGGATTGCCGATGCCACCCAGCAAAAGGATGGACACCAGGATGAGTGAATCGGCGAAGGTGTAGTTATTGGGCGCGACGAATCCGCCGACCATGCCGAACAGCGCGCCGGCGATGCCGATGAGAAAATTGCCGATCAGGAAGGCCGTGACCTTCCAGCGCACGATATTGAGGCCGAAACAATTCGCCGCCGTTTCATCGAGCCGCAGGGCATCGAGATTGAGGCCGATCCAGGACCGCTCGAGCCGCCGGACAAGGATGAACGCACCGATCAACAGCAAGAGGCTGACGACGAAGTAGTTCATGTAGAACGACAGTGAGATGTTGCCGATCTTGATGTTGTCATTGAACGACCATCCGAGAATGCTCATGCCCTTGACTTGCATGCCCTGCGGCCCGCCCAGCACGTCGTTTACTTCGAGAAAGGTTTTGAACAGCAGGGCAAAGGCAATCGTCACGACCGCCGCGTAGTGTCCGCGCGTCCGCAGAACCGGCAGCAGCAGAAGCGAGCCCGCGAATGCCGCGAGCAGGCCGCCGATCACCAGCACGAGCAGATGGGGCACCGGGGTGTAGGTATTAAGGACGGCTGACGTGTAGGCGCCGATGCCGAAAAACGACGCGCCGGCGAAATTGAGAACGCCGGCATAGCCGAACTGCACATTGAGACCGAGCGTTGCCACTGAGTAGATAAGCACGGTGATGACCAGCAGCAGCACGAAATGATTTTCATGGAAGAACGCCGCGATCGCGACCGCGGCGATGATCGCGGATCCGCCGAGCGCGTCCTCATGATCGCCAAAGGACGCGCTCACGCTGTCAAGAACGCCAAGCCAGGCGCCTGCGATCACCACAACGATGCCAGCGACGAGCAGCGCGATAATCAGGTTCTGCCGCTCGGCAGCGAGCAGCGCGATCAGATAGACGGTCGCAATCGCGATCGCGATCACGCCCGGCCAGACGCGCGCTTTTTTCACCACGATCTTAGACGCGCTCACTGATCTTTTCCTGGATCAAGCCTGTGGGTCGCCAGGCCATGATGGCGATGACCACGCCGAAGGCGAACACATCCTTGTAGGCACTGGCGAAGGGAAGCAGCACCGTACCGATCGTCTGCAGGCCGGCGAACAGAAAGCCGCCGAGGATGGCCCCATAGATGCTGCCCAGCCCGCCGATGATGGCGGCGGAAAAGCCGATAACGCCAAGATAAAGGCCAATGCCGAAATTGATTTCATTGTAGTAGAGGCCGTTCATCACACCGGCGAACGCCGCCAGTCCTGAGCCGATGGCAAAGGTGATGAGCACGATCGCGGTGAAGTTGATGCCCATCGTGCGCGCGGTTTCCTCGTCCTGCGCCACTGCCCGGATTGCGAGGCCGAGCTTCGTCCGGTTGAGCAGATACTGGATGCCCAGGATCACCAGCACACCGGCGGCGAGCATCAGGACATTGTCGAGCCGCAGATTAAATCCGCCGAGATCGACCGAGGCACGCGGCAAGAGCGCCGGAAACGGCTTGGGATTGGCGCCCTGCGGATAGAACAGCCGCACGCTTTCGCGCAGTACCGTGCCGAGCATCAGCGTGATCAGCAATGTATTGAGCGCCGGCGCGGAACGCAGCGGCATCACGAGATAGCGGGCGATGCCCATGCCGAACAGCGCCATGGCGAGCGTCGACAGAACAAGCATGATGAGCAGGTCGAGCCAGCTGGAATTGACGCCGGCGGCGTGCAGGCCGACATAGGCCGCGAGCGCGGTGAAGGCGCCGACCGTCAGCACATCGCCGTGCGAGAACTTGATCACGTCGAGCACGCCGAAGAACAGCGTGAAGCCGACGGCCACCAGCGCATACATCATGCCGAGCATCAGCCCATTCATGATGTATTGGGCGAGCAGGCCAGCATCCATGTCCCGGATCTCCGCCGCCATGCCCGACCTTGGATCGGGCACCCACGTCCCCGCGAAATTAGGACAGACGTGGATGGCCGGGACTGGCCCGGCCATGACGGGTCATTGCCTCAAGCGTCTTGCGCCGCGCAGCGTTACTTCTGTCCCGGCAACTTGCGCTTGCCGGACGCGTACTCGCTGTCGTCCCATTCCACGAACTTGCCGTCCTGCACCACGTATTTGGTGATGACCGGAACGGTATTCTGGCCGTGATCGTCGAAGGTGATCTTGCCGACGATCGAATCGCGATCCTTCACGTCGGCAAGCGCGGCGATAACTTTCTTGCGATCCGGACCGACCTTCTCGATGGTGTCGAGGATCATGTCCATCGCCGCAAAGGCGAAGGCACCATAGGCTTCCGGCGGATTGTCGTATTTCTGCGCGTTGTACTTTTCCATGAAGAACTTGCCGCCGGGAAGTTTCTCGGTCGGTGCGCCTTCACGGAAGGCGAGCGTGCTTTCCGCCAGCGGTCCGAGACCCTGGATATAGGCCTCGGAAACGATGCCCGAGGTGCCGTCGAACACGGCATTGATGCCGAGCTTGTCCATCTGCGAGCGGATGCGCACGCCGATCGGCGTCAGCCCGCCGAAGTAGATCACCTCGGGATTGAGTGCCTTGATCTTGGTGAGCTCGCCGGTGAAATCCTGCTGTTCTGCAGTGACCCCGAAGGTGCCGACAATATTCGCCTTGCCGATCTTGGCCAGCGCCTTGCTGAAATATTCGTTGTGACCTTTTCCGTAGTCGGTGGTGTCGTGAATGACCGCGACCGTCTTGTAACCGAGCTTGGAGATCAGCTCGGCGTTCGCGTCATTCTGGTTGATCATGGTGCCGTTGACGCGGTGCACCTCTTCGTACTTGTTGCGATACGTGATGTCGGGCAGCACGGCGCCCCACACGATCACTGGAAAACCGAACTTGTGATAGGTGTCGACCGTGGCGATCGCCGTCGCGGAACAATAGTGCGTCGCACCGGCGATGATGTCCTTGTCGGCGGCCATCTTGGTCGCGACCTGCACCGCAACGTTCGGCTTGCATTCGTCGTCGAGCACGACGAGCTCGTATTCGTACTTCGCGTTGGGATCGGCGTTGCGCAAGCGTACGGCGAGATCGGCCGAATTGCGGCCCCCGAGGCCATTGACGGAAACGCCGCCTGTGAGCGGACCAATGAAGCCGACCTTGACCTTGTCCTTGGCTTCGGCGGCGGCTGTCGCAACGGCAAACGCAAGCGCCGCGATGCCAACAGTCATTCGTCGACACGTTTTACTCATACTCTCCCTCCAGGCCTCTGTTCCGGGAATAGTTGCGCGGCGGGAGAAATACGGCAAGTCTGTATTTGTGTCGCAACAGACAGCACCTTGTCGTCTGCGCCTGAGCGATCTGACGAACTCCAGGCAAAATAAAAAGGACGGCTGCGATGCCGCCCTTTTTCCTTGCTTGGTTCCGGCTATTGGCCGTTGGTTCGCGCCAGCTGTTGCCCGATCCGGTTGAAGCGGGCCTTCTGCTCGCTCGACAACGACGCGTAGAAGTTCTCGAGTGCCGGCTTCACCGTATTGGCGGCGTCGACCATCGACTGCAGACGCTTCTCCATCACATTGAGCCGCCCTGGAGGCGTCATCGGCGTCTCATTAGGGCAGGCTGTCTGCATGATCGAGACCGCCTTGTTGGTCGCGTCCTGCAGCTTCATCAGCTCGGCCTCCTGCGCATCGGTCGGATTGAGCGCGTCCTCAATCTGCTCGATCGGCAGGTTGGTTAGGCCCTGCTTCGGCTGCTTGCACGTATCGGCGGCCTGCGAGGCGACGCTTGCCTGTGCTTCCATCCCTGCGTTCTGCGGACCAAGCAGATTGAAGCGCTCCTTCTGCTCGTCGCTCAGCGATGCATAGAACTTCTCGAGCGGCGGACGCACCATCTGCACGGCTTGCAGCGTTGCTTCCAGTCGCACCGTCATCGCGGCGAGGCGGCCCGGAGGCGTCAGCGGGAAAGCATTGTCCGCCGGACATGACGCTTTGAAGCCCGCGGCTGCGTCGTCGCTTGCCCTGCGCACATCGTCGAGCAACTGCTTCTGCTCGCCGTTGAGGCCAACCTTGTGTTCAATGTCGCCGAACGGCCAGGCGGTCACGCCGTTGCCGGGCTGCCTGCAAAGTTCCTGCACGCTCGTATAGCTTGGGCGCGGTGCCGACGCCGCAGGGGTTGTCCGCACTCCGCCCGACGACGAATAGCCGGATGCCGGCGCATAGGCATAGGCGTCCGGCACGCCGGCATCGCCCCAGAAAACGCCGTCGAAGAAATCATCGTAGGCGTATGCCCAATAGCCATCGTCGTAGCCGTACGGCCAGAATGTGTAGTCAAAGATGTCGGAATAGGCGTACGGCCAGAACACCGGTCCGAACCAGGCAACAAAGCGGGCGCGGTGATGGTTTCGCCATGCGTTACGCGCGGAAGCCCACGCCCAGCGATTGTTCTGATTGATGCCTCCGACCTGCTGGGCAAAGCGTGCCGCGAAGCGGCCCTGACGTGCTGCGTCGGGTGTCACGCGTGCCATTCCGTTGCGACGGTTTTCACGCCAGTTGCGCGTGTTCGCGTTGGCGTGCGCTGCGTTCGGCTGCGTGAGCTGCTGCCGGGCGAGGGCGCGCTGCTGGCGCGCCTGCTCGAACTGCTGGCGATTGGCCGCGCGTTGCGAGGGCGGAAGCTGGCGCAGTTCGCGTGCCTCAGATTGACGCAATGTATGCTCGGCGCGCAGCTGCTCGCGTGTCGCCCGCAACTGGTCACGTGAGTTGGCTTGCATATTGGCCTGCAGCTGCTGTTTCGTCTGCGCCTGCACGTTGGACCGTGCCTGCGACGGCTGCGTCTGCTGGCGCAATGCGCGCTCCTGACGCAATTGCTGCCGCTGAACGGTCCGGTTGACCGTCGGCGGCCGCTGGGGCGTTGCCGCCATGCGCGGTGCATTCACGCGCGGGGTCGCCATGTGCGGCTGAATGCGCGGCTGCATGCGTGGCGCCATTTGCGGGGCGGACATGCGGGGCGCCGACATGTGCGGTGCCGACATCCGTGGCGCGGACATCTGTGGCGCTGCTATGCGCGGCGCCGGCGCGAAATGCGGTGCAGCCAGCCGGGCGGGCGCTGCCGCTGCTCGTCCGCCACCACCATGCTGCGGTTGCTGGGCGCTAGTCGTCGTCGAAATACCGGCGACAAGCATCGCTGCCAGCAGCAGCGTGCCTTTTTGTCGTGTCATTTTTTAATCCTCCACCAACTCCGGGACGCGAAGTTCGGTCCTTTAACGGATTAAACGGCGCGGAGTTCACGAATCCGGCGGTTCCATCGTGCGGATGTGACGGGACATGAACGTTTTGTAATTTACGTTCACGGCGCGGCTGTCGCTGCGGCGGGAAATTACCTGTTGGCGGCGCTGGCGTTGCGCAGGCGTTCGATCAGCTCGGCATTCGGATAGGAATCGGCCGGCAAGCCGACCTTCAGCTGCGCCTTCTTTGTTGCGATGCGCGTGCCGTTGCCGACCTTTCCGTCGGGTTCACCGACGCCTTCGTAGCCCTGCTTGTTGAGCAGGCGTTGCAGCTCCATCACCTGCTGCGACGAGAGCGGCGCGACGCTGGCCGCGCCCGAATGGTCGACCGTTGGCGCACCCGCGAGGCGCGTGGCGAAATAGGCAACTGTCGTTGAGTAGACCATGGCCGAATTCCAGCCGAGGAATGCCTTGAAGTTCGGATAGGCGAGGAACGCCGGCCCCTGCCGGCCCATGGGAAGAATGAGCGAAGCGGGAAGATTGCCGCTCGGCAATTCGCCCTGCATCGGCTTCACGCCCCACGCGACCCATTGCGATTGCGGGTGCTGGATCCCGACATCGGCTTCCTGCCAGGGCAGGTTCGCGGGCACGCGCACTTCTTTCAGCCAAGGCTGGCCACGCTGCCAGCCGAGGCTGACCAGGAAGTTGGCCGCGGAAGCGAGCGTATCGGGAACGCTTTTGATCAGATCGCGGCGGCCATCGCCGTCGAAGTCGACCGCGTTCTTGAGGTAGTCGGTGGCGGTGAATTGCATTCCGCCGAATTCGCCGGCCCAGTCGCCGATCATGTCTTCGACGCTCTGGTCGCCGCGCTCGATGATGCGCAACGCATCGAACAGCTGCTGACGGAAGAAATCCGGCCGGCGGCAATCATAGGCGAGCGATGCGATCGCGCTCAGAATGTTGTACTTGCCGAAATTTGCGCCGAAGTCGCTTTCCAGCCCCCAGAACGCGGTCAGAACCGGCGCGGGCACGCCGTACTTCTCCTCGATCCGCGCGAACAGGGACGCGTGCTGCTTCATCTTGGCGAGTCCGGAAGGAATGCGGCCGCCACCGACCATGCGATCGGAAAATTGCAGGAATGTCTGGTTGAAGACCGCCTGGCCGTGGTCGCGCCGGATGATGGCTTGGTCGAAGACCATGCTCGGCGCCGCCGCCGCAATGACCCGCGGCGAGATGCCCTGTGCGGCAGCCTCCTTCTTGAAATCCTCGAGCCAGCGCTCGTAGCTGCCGCTGGTGCGGCAGGGCGTGGCGGCAAAAGCGTGCTCCGCGAGCAAGGGTCCGAAGGCGCAGATTGCTGCTGCAAATACCGCTTTTCGCATCGTTCACCGACTCACGTGTTTGAAAGGCTTTCGACTAAATCCGCCAATGCGGGTCGCGGGTCAAGCGGCATTGCGGATAACCGCCCGTTGTCATTTCGCAAAGCGTCGGGCAGCATCGCGGCCACAAAATGGCTGGCAGAAATTTTGGGGCTTCTGGATCGTGGATGACCGGGTCAATCGATTAAATGACAGGAGGATTTCGATGGCTGCCAATCTGCGCTTTTCCAATCCGAAGACGCTCGCAAAGCCGCCCGGCTACAGTTACGTCGTCGAGGCGACCGGGCCGAACAGGCTGATATTCATCGCCGGCCAGCTTGGCCTCGATATGGAGAACAAGCTCGTGGGAGCGCCGGGTGATTTCGGCGCGCAGGCGGAAAAGGCAATTGAAAACCTGAAGCTCGCGCTTGCCGACGCCGGCGCTACGCTCAAGGAGGTGGTCAAGATCAACAACTACCTCGTCGATATGTCGCATATCTCGATCTTCCGCGAAGTGCGCGACCGCCACTTCAATATGGCTGCGCCGCCGGCAAGTACGACGGTCGCCATCTCCCAGCTGGCGCGACCAGGTGCGTTGTTCGAGATCGAAGCGATTGCGGTGTTGCCGGCTAAAGCCGCAAAAGCTGCGCGGGCGGAACCCGCTGGGCGCCGTTCCGCCAAAAAGGCGAAGGCGCGCCACAAACGCAGGTAGCTATCGCTAGCTAGTGCGCTTCGTCCCAGTTGTCGGCGGCGCGGGCGTCGACCTGAAGCGGGACATGCAGCGCCACGGCTGGATCGGGCGCACTCTGCATCACGCCTTTGATGATCGGCAGGGTGCGCTCGACTTCTTTCTCCGGCACTTCGAAGATCAGTTCGTCGTGCACCTGCAGAAGCATACGTGCATTGAGCTTGTCCTTGCGAAGCTCCGGCTCGATACGGATCATGGCGCGTCGGATGATGTCGGCGGCCGAGCCCTGCAGGCGCGCATTGATCGCCGCACGTTCATTGAACGAGCGGATCGAAGGATTGCTGGCCTTGATGTCGGGGTAGTGGCACTTGCGACCGAATAATGTGAGCACGTAGCCGTGCTCGCGGCAGAACTCGCGCGTCTCGTCCATGTAGTCACGTATGCCCGGGAAACGTTCGAAGTATTTCTTGATGTAGGCGCCCGCTTCCTTGCTTTCGATGCCGAGTTGCGCGGCGAGGCCGAACGCCGAAATTCCGTAGATGATGCCGAAGTTGATCGCCTTTGCGCGGCGGCGCACTTCAGCCGGCATGTCCTTGACCGGGACGCCGAACATTTCCGAAGCGGTCATGGCGTGGATGTCGACGCCATCCTGAAACGCTTTTCGCAAAGTCGGCACATTGGCGACTTCCGAAAGCAGCCGTAGTTCGATCTGCGAATAGTCGGCTGAGACGAGCTTCATTCCCGGCGCGGCAACGAAGGCTCGGCGGATCTTGCGCCCGTCTTCGGTGCGGATCGGAATGTTCTGCAGGTTGGGTTCGGACGATGAGAGACGGCCGGTCGATGTTGCCGCGAGCGCGTAGCTCGTGTGCACGCGGTGCGTTTTCGGATTGACGTAGTTCGGCAAGGCCTCGGTATAGGTCGAGCGCAGCTTCGACACCTGCCGCCAGTCGAGAATGACCTGCGGAAGCTTGTGGCCTTGCTCGGCCAGTTCTTCCAGCGTGCGCGCGCCCGTCGACCACTGGCCGGTCTTGGTTTTGGTGCCGCCGGGTAAACCCATTTGGCCGAACAGGATGTCGCCCAGCTGTTTCGGGCTGCCCGGATTCACTTGTGTCCCGGCGATCTTGTTGATGTCGTGCTCAAGCGCCGCCTGCTTCTTGCCGAAGTCATTGGAGAGCTGTGAAAGGACGCCGGGATCAACCGATATGCCGCGTTCCTCCATGCAGGCGAGGACGCGCGGCATCGGCCGCTCGAGCGTTTCGTAAACGCGCGTCACCTTCTCGCCGACCATGCGCGCTTTCAAAGCCTGCCAAAGCCGGAAAATGAGGTCCGCGTCTTCGGCCGCGTAGCTCGCGGTGCGGACGATCGGCGTCGCTTCCTGAGTCGACAACGCCTTTTCCCTGTTTTTGGCGTCGTCGAAGCGGGAAGGGCTGCGACCGAAATAGCGCGTTGCGACGCTGTCGAGGTCATGCGCGCCCTTGCCGGCATCGAGGACATACGACATCAGCATCGTATCGTCGGTCGTTCCGAGGCGGACACCGCGGCAGGCGAGAACCAGCCAGTCGCGTTTCACGTCGTGGCCGACCTTGATGATGCTTTGGTCTTCGAAAATCGGCTTGAACGCTTCAAGCGCATCACGCTCGGGAATCTGCCCGCTGCAGAGTTTGGCCGCGAACAGCCCCGAGGTCTCTCCTTCGCTTGCCTCGCGATGGCCGAGCGGCAGATAGGCCGCCTCGTTCGGTGCGACGGCGAGCGCGATGCCGCACAGCGCGGCCTGCATCGGATCAAGACTGGTCGTTTCCGTCTTGATTGCGAGAACACCCGTGTCGTGAGCGCGCGCGATCCAGTGCTTCAGGCGATCGACTGTTTCGATCGTCTCGTACTTCGCTGGTTCGATCTTGCTTGCGCGCAACGTTTCAAGCCGCCGTTCGGACAGCGAGATCGGCGTCAGTTGCGCGGCCTCCGCACCCGCGCTGGCCTTGCTTCTGGCGGCGGAGGGGGTAACAAGCGGAAGCTGTCCCTGTCCGCTGGTGCGCCCGGCCGGGACGCCCGATGATTTGGGTGCCGGCGATGGTGCTTGCGCGGCTTCAACCTGGCTTGCGTCGACGCCGGCCTTTTCGGCGACACGCTGCGTCAACGTTTTGAAACCCATCGCCTTGAGAAATGTGATCAACTCCTTGTAGTCGGGCTCTCTAACCCCGAGGTTTTCGATCGGCACATCGAGGGGCACGCGATCATCGAGGGTCACAAGTTTTTTCGACATGCGTGCCGCATCGGCATTGTCGAGAAGGGCCTGGCGACGCTTGTCCTGTTTGATCTCGGTTGCCCGCTTGAGCAGAGTTTCAAGGTCGCCGTACTCGCCGATGAGCTGGGCTGCGGTTTTTACGCCGATGCCCGGTACGCCGGGCACGTTGTCGGTAGAATCGCCGATCAGCGCCTGAACCTCGATGACCTTCGTCGGAGGGACCCCGAATTTTTCGAGCACTTCGGGAACGCCAATGCGCACATCCTTCATCGTGTCGTACATGACCACGCACTCATTCACGAGCTGCATGAGGTCCTTGTCGGACGACACGATGGTGGCGGTCGCGCCGGCTTCACAGGCGATACGCGCATATGTTGCGATCAGATCGTCAGCCTCGTACCCGGCCTGCTCGAGACAGGGGATCTCGAAGGCATTCACCGCATCGCGGATCAGCGGGAACTGGGGAATGAGGTCGTCAGGCGGCGGCGGTCGGTGCGCCTTGTACTCCTTGTACATCTCCGTGCGGAACGTCTTTTCCGATTTGTCGAAGATCACCGCGAGATGGGTCGGCCGCTCATCCGGCTTCATCTCCTTGAGCAGCTTCCACAGCATGTTGCAGAAACCGTACACTGCGTTGACATGCGTGCCGTCGGCGGTGCGCGGCTCGAACCTGATCGCGTGATACGCGCGGAAGATGTAGCCGGAACCGTCCACCAGGAACACGTGGTCGCCCTTTTTGACGGCGCGGGACGCCGTCGGCAGGGCTGGGGCGGCGGGTTTTGTTTTGGGGCTCGATTTTGCGGAGGCTGGCATGTGCGGAATGTGGGCCTGGAGCGGGCGTTAATCAATCGGCCAGAATCTCCGGTCACAGAAAATGCGCAGAAGCCGTCGCCTCTCGCCACTCGGCATTGCGTCTGCTATGCAGGCCGCGGTCGGGCTTTGACCGGAAGCGGTTTGCCACCTTCATGATGGATCTTACATGCGCGTTGCCATGATCGGCACCGGCTATGTCGGCCTCGTTTCCGGTGCTTGCTTTGCCGACTTCGGCCATGAGGTCGTCTGCGTCGACAAGGACAAGGCAAAGATCGCGGCGCTGAGCCGCGGTGAGGTGCCGATCTATGAGCCCGGCCTCAGTGACCTGGTCGCCAGCAACACCCGCGCGGGCAGGTTGAAATTCACGACTGAGCTCCTCGGCGCTGTTGCCGCAGCGAATGCGGTCTTCATCGCGGTTGGGACCCCCTCGCGCCGCGGCGACGGCTTCGCCGACCTGAGCTTTGTTCACGAGGCTGCACGCGAGATTGCGCGCGCGCTCGACGGCTTCACGGTCGTCATCACCAAATCGACGGTACCGGTCGGCACAGGCGACGAAGTGGAACGCATTATCCGCGAGACAAGGTCCGATGCCGACTGTGCGGTCGTCTCGAATCCGGAATTCCTTCGCGAAGGTGCAGCCATTCAAGACTTCAAGCATCCCGACCGCATTGTCATCGGTACACCCGATGCACGCGCGCGTGAAGTCATGAGCGAATTGTACCGTCCGCTCTATCTCAACCGTTCGCCGATACTCTTCACCGACCGGCGTACGGCCGAGCTCATCAAGTATGCGGCAAACGCTTTCCTCGCCACCAAGATCACCTTCATCAACGAGATCGCCGATCTCGCCGAGAAAGTGGGTGCCGACGTTCAGGAGATCGCGCGCGGAATCGGGTTGGACAACCGGATCGGATCGAAGTTCCTGCATGCCGGCCCCGGTTATGGCGGTTCGTGTTTTCCCAAGGATACGGTCGCGCTCATCAAGACGGCGCAGGACCACTCCGCGCCGCTGCGCATCGTCGAAGCCGTTGCGGCCGTCAACGATGCGCGCAAGCGCGCGATGGCGCGCAAGGTTTCGGCCGCGCTCGGCGGCGAGCTGCGCGGAAAAACGATTGCGGTCCTTGGCCTCACGTTCAAGCCGAATACCGACGACATGCGCGAGGCGCCATCGATTCCGCTCATCACCGCGTTGCAAGACATGGGCGCAAAGGTGCGTGTTTACGATCCGATCGGCATGGAGCAGGCCAAGGGCCTCATCGGCAACATCATATTCTGCGACGATTCGTATTCCTGCGCGGAAGGCGCTTCAGCACTGGTGATCGTCACGGAGTGGGAGCAATTCCGCGCGCTGGATTTCGATCGGCTGAAGGGGTTGATGGCGCGGCCGGTTCTGGTCGATCTGCGCAACGTCTACCGGCCGGATGAAATTACCCGCCACGGCTTCGTCTACGAAAGCGTGGGACGGCCGCGGAAATGATGTTTGTCAGCCTCGCCTTTGATAGAAGTTGTCGTCCCCCGCGCGAGCGGGGGACCCGGTAATCATCCAAATCGCGTTTCTTGCTTTTAGCGGTTACCGGTTCATCCGGTGGTCCGGATGATGACGACGAAAATCATGCGAAGTTTCGAGACATCTCTGCCAATCGACGCCGCGCTGCCGCAACTCACATCGGCTCTCGCTGGCAACGATGCCGCCGTGTTGGTCGCTTCGCCCGGCGCGGGCAAGACGACGCGCGTGCCGCTGGTGCTGCTCGACGAGCCCTGGGCGAAGGACAAAAAAATTCTTGTGCTCGAGCCGCGCCGGCTCGCGGCGCGTGCCGCGGCCGCTCGCATGGCGTCGACCTTGCGCGAGCAGGTCGGCGACACGGTCGGTCTTCGCGTGCGTTTTGATTCGAAAGTGACGAAACGCACGCGCATCGAGATTTTGACCGAGGGCGTATTCACGCGGCTTATTCTCGACGACCCGTCGCTCGATGGCATTGCCGCCGTGCTGTTCGATGAATTTCACGAGCGGTCGCTCGATGCCGATCTCGGATTGGCGCTGGCGCGCGATGCGCAGCTCGGCCTGCGACCCGATCTCAAGTTGCTAGTGATGTCGGCAACGCTTGATGGCGCGCGGGTTGCAGCGCTGCTCGGCGATGCGCTGGCAGTCGAAAGCGAAGGACGCGTTTTTCCGGTGGAGACCCGCTATCTCGGCCGCGATCCGCGCGCATCGATCGAACGTCAGGCAGCTGATGCGGTCGAGCGCGCGCTGCGGGCTGAAAGCGGCTCGCTGTTGGTGTTTCTGCCGGGCGCCGGCGAGATCCGTCGCACCGAGGAGCTGCTGAAAGAGCGCATTCGCGACACGAATGTCGATATCGTCGGTCTCTTCGGCGCACTCGATGCGCGCGAGCAGGATCGCGCGATTTCGCCGTCGCCGCCGGGGCGGCGCAAGGTGGTGCTGGCGACCTCGATCGCCGAAACCTCGATCACCATCGAGGGCGTGCGCGTCGTCATCGACAGCGGGCTCGCACGGGTTCCGCGCTACGAGCCGGATGTCGGGCTCACGCGACTGGAAACCGTGCGCGTCTCGCGCGCGGCCGCCGACCAGCGTCGCGGGCGCGCCGGTCGCACGGAGCCGGGCATCTGCTACCGGCTCTGGGACGAGCCGCAGACCGGATCGCTCGAGCCTTACACGCGCCCGGAAATATTGTCGGCCGACCTGTCGTCTTTCGCACTCGATCTCGCGCAATGGGGCGCTGGGGATACAGGCCAGCTCGCCTTCCTCGATGCGCCGCCGCAGGCCGCCATGAACGAGGCGAGGACCTTGCTGCGTGAGATCGGCGCCATCGACGAGAACAACCGCATCACCGAGGAGGGCCGCAAACTCCGAGCCCTGCCACTGCCGCCCCGGCTCGCGCGCATGGTGGTCGATGCCGCGGCGCAAGGCGCGGGCGAGATGGCCGCTGCGATTGCCGCCGTTCTTACGGAACGCGGTCTCGGCGGCAACGATGTCGATCTCGGCCACCGCCTGGAAAACTTCCGGCGCGATCGCTCACGACGTGCCGAGGATGCGCGAGCGATGGTGCGACGCTGGACGGCCACGGCCGGCAACAGGCAAACAGACAACGACCAGTCGCCCGGGGCGCTGCTCGCGCTCGCCTATCCGGATCGCGTCGCCAGGAATCGTGGCGGTAGCGGCGGTGCATTTCTGCTCGCCAATGGCCGCGGCGGGATGATCGACCCAGCGTCGGCGCTTGCGCGCGAGACTTATCTCGTGGTCGCCGAGCTTGCGGGAGCCGCAGCCGCCGGCCGTATCGTTCTGGCCGCGCCGATTACGCTTGAGGAGATCGAGCAAGATTTCGCCGAGCAGATCAGAGACAGCGAGACCGTGACGTTCGACGCAACCTCCGCCTCGCTGCGCGCGCGTCGTACGCGTCGCCTCGGTTCATTGGTTCTCGCCGAGCAGACCCGGCCGGTGGGGTTCGATTCCGGAAGCGCCAGATTGCTGGCCGAGGGGATCGCGACGATCGGTGTCCGCAAGCTGCCGTGGAGCAAGGCGCAACTCCAGTTGCGCAATCGCGTGATGTTCCTGCGGCGCGCCGAAGGCGATGAGTGGCCCGACCTGTCGGATGACACGCTGGCGCGCACGGCGGCCGAATGGCTGGCGCCGTTCCTCACCGGAAAGACTTCGCTGCAGCAAATCGGCGCCGACGATCTCGCTGCGATGCTCGACGCCTTGTTGCCGTGGACTCTGCGCAAGCGGATCGATGCCGAGGCGCCAACACATTTTGCCGCTCCATCCGGCTCGCAGGTACCGATCGACTACGAGGCGGGGGAAGGGCCGAAGCTTTCGATCCGCGTGCAGGAGCTGTTCGGCCTCGCCGTGCATCCCACAATCGCAGGAGGACGCGTGCCTCTACTCATCGAACTGCTATCGCCGGCGCATCGTCCGGTGCAGATGACGCGCGATCTGCCCGGATTCTGGCGCGGCAGCTACAAGGATGTGCGAACTGACCTGCGTGGCCGTTACCCGAAGCATCCTTGGCCCGATGATCCGCTGACGGCGCCGGCAACGCGACGCGCCAAACCACGTGGCCAATAGTTTCAATTGTCCTCAATCGGGTTACCACGCGGTCACCATGCGCAAAAGCACGCGTTCACTCCGAATCCATTAAGCCCCCCTTGAGCCTCGCATGGGCCGGCGATCATCAGGCCTTGTCATGCGTCAGCTGATTTTCCTTGCCGTCGGGTTGGTCGTCGCCGGGAGCTATGCAACCCGGTTTGCCGATCGTGTAGTTGAAGCGCGTCCCGAGCCTCAGATCCTCGAACCGGCCAACGATCTGCGTGAACCGACCACGTCCGGTCGCAGCCTGATGCTTGAGACCGACCGTCAGGGCCATTTCCAGGTCGAGGCGCGGGTCGAAGGTCGGTTTGTCGACTTTGTACCGGTGCGTCCCTCGTTGTCCTGCGCGAGTCGTCCGCCGCGTTGGCGGGCATTCGTCCGCAGCCCCGCGATTACACGGCGACGGCTGGCGCCTGCCAAGATTGATCGCATCTCGGCGATATCACGGTCTACAACGTGCCGGCCATGGTCCTGCCTGACGAGATGCTGTCGAAGAACCCGCTCGACGTCTCGTTCCTGTCGCGGCTCAGGCGTTACGAATACGCCAACGGCCGCCTGCTGCACGAACAGTAATCGGTGCCCTCGAAATCGGTGGCGGAGCGCTTTCCGCGCCTCCGGCGTTAGGGTATTGGATTTGCGCCCTTTAGCCCGAGGATCTGATGTTTCCGACGCCGAAAACCGCGCTCACGCCCAATACATATGCCTACGAGTCCTCACCGCTGGTTAAGCCGACCGGCTTCCGTGAATACGATGCGCGCTGGTTGCTGGAAACAGAAATCAACCTGATGGGCGTGCAGGCCCTCGGTCTCGGCCTCGGCACCCTCATTCACGAACTCAACGTCAAACCTGAAATCGTGACCGGGCACGATTTTCGCAGCTACTCGTCATCGGTGAAAATGGCGCTCATCTCCGGCCTGATGGCGTCAGGCTGCAAGGTTTACGACATCGGCCTTGTCATCACGCCAATGGCCTATTTCGCCCAGTTCGAGCTCAACGTGCCCTGCGTCGCGATGGTTACGGCGTCGCACAACGACAATGGCTGGACCGGTGTGAAGATGGGAGCAAACCGGCCGCTGACGTTCGGGCCGGTCGAGATGAAGCGGCTCAAGGAAATCGTGATGACGGCGAAGTTCGATTTCCGGGCCGGCGGCAGCTACGATTTCGTGGAGAACTTTCCTGAACGCTACATCGCCGATCTGACCAAGCGGCCAAAGCTTAAACGCGAGCTCAAGGTTGTCGCCGCATGCGGCAACGGCACCGCCGGCGCGTTCGCACCGCGGATATTGCAGGCGATCGGATGCGAGGTCGTGCCGCTCGACTGCAATCTCGACCATACGTTTCCCCGTTACAACCCGAACACCGAAGACATGAAGATGCTGCACGCGATGCGCGATGCGGTTCTCGTCAACAAGGCCGACGTCGCGCTCGGCTTCGACGGCGACGGCGATCGCTGTGGCGTCGTAGACAACGAAGGCGAGGAGATCTTCGCCGACAAGGTCGGCGTCATGCTGGCGCGCGACATGTCGAGCATGCACCAGAACACGACCTTCGTGGTTGACGTGAAGTCGACCGGCCTGTTCCTCACCGATCCGGTGCTGAAAGCCAATGGCGTGAAGGCCGACTACTGGAAAACCGGCCATTCCTACATCAAGCGCCGGGTCAATGAGCTTGGCGCCATCGCCGGCTTCGAGAAGTCGGGACATTTCTTTTTCAACAAACCGTTCGGCCGCGGCTACGATGATGGCATGATCTTCGCGCTCGCAGTGTGCGACATGCTCGATCGCAATCGGGACAAGAGCATGGCCGATTTGCGCAAGGCGCTGCCAAAGACCTGGGGCTCGCCGACGATGTCACCGCATTGCGACGATGAGAAGAAGTATGCGGTGGTGGATGCGGTCGTGAAACACTTCGAAAGCGCCAGGGCGGAAGGAAAAAAAGTCGCCGGTCAGCCGATCCGCGAATTGGTCACCGTGAACGGCGTACGCGTCACCGTCGAGGACGGCACCTGGGGCTTGGTCCGGGCGTCGTCCAACAAGCCGGAGCTCGTGGTCGTGGTCGAGAGCCCGGTTTCCGAGCAGCGCATGCGCGACATGTTTCAGGCCGTCGATGGCGTGCTGCGCACGCATCCAGAAGTGGGCGCTTATAATCAGACGATTTGATTGTCCGACACGCCATGCACATCGCCATCCTCGGTGCCGGCCCTGCAGGACTTTACCTCGCATATCTGATCAAGCGCCGGCGCCCGGAAACGGTCGTCACGCTCCTCGAGCAGAACCCGGCCGACGCCACCTTTGGCTTCGGCGTCGTGTTCTCCGATCGCGCTCTGGAATTCCTTCGCGAAGACGACGAAACGACCTATTTGGCGATAACGCCGCATATGCAATCGTGGAACGACATCACCATCATTCATCGCGGCGAGCGGGTGACGATCGACGGGGTAGGCTTTTCCGCCATCGGCCGCCTCAAGTTGTTGCAATTGCTGCAGTCGCGGGCGCGCTCCGTCGGCGTCGAGCCTGTGTACCATCGTTCTGTGAAAAGCCTTGGCGAGCTGGGCAAGGTAGATCTCATCGTCGGCGCCGATGGTGTGAATTCGCTGGTGCGCCGTAGCAGCGAGAATCGCTTCGGTGCCAGCGTGCGGCTACTGAGCAATCGCTTCGCCTGGTTCGGCACAGAAAAGCGTTTTGAGACGCTCACCCAGACATTCATCGAAACCGATGCCGGTTCGTTCAATGCGCACCACTACCGCTATTCGCCCGACCTCAGCACCTTCATCGTCGAGGTCGATCAGCCGACTTACGAGCGTGCGGGTTTTGCGGAAATGGGCGAGGGCGAAACGCGATCGTTCTGCGAACGTGTGTTCGCGCAAACGCTCGCGGGCCACCGGCTGGTTTCGAACAATTCGATCTGGCGCCAATTCCCGATCGTGCATAACGAACGCTGGTCGGTCGACAACAGCGTTCTTGTCGGCGATGCGCTGCACACGGCACATTTCTCGATCGGCTCGGGCACGCGCCTTGCCATGGAAGATGCGATTGCCCTCGAGAGGGCGCTGGCGCATTCTGAAAGCGTTGGTGCCGCGCTCGTTACCTATGAGGCTGCGCGCCGGCCGACGCTTGAGAAGCTGGTGTCGGGCGCCAACGGCAGCGCCACCTGGTACGAACACTTTGCTGAGCATATGCGGCTTGCGCCGGTCGATTTCGCAATGAGTTACATCACACGTTCCGGTCGAATCCACATCGAGCGGTTGCGAAAACTGTCGCCGCGCTTCGTCGGCCAATTTGAACGCGGTCGTTTGCAATCGGGCGGGACGCCCACAGGTTAAGAATTCCGCACACGGCGCGAAGGGATTGGTCGGCGTGCTCGACGAGGTGACCAAGGCGGTCGGCGAAACACGCAATGCTGCCGGCCAGGTGCTCGAAGCGTCGGAAACGGTCGACGCCGCGGCGTCCAGGCTGCAACGGGGCATCGAAGGATGTCTCGGCCGCGTCACAGTCTGACCGACTTCGGGCTAGTCCTTCTCTTCCTTGAAAGTCTCGCGGTAGGCGTGCGCCGGATAGACGCCGAGCACCGTCAATTCCTTGGAAAAGAAGGCGAGTTCTTCAAGCGCGAACACGAGCGCGCGGTCGTCGGGATGGCCTTCGACGTCAGCATAGAATTGAGTGGCGAAGAAATTGCCGCCGACCATGTAGCTTTCGAGCTTCGTCATGTTCACGCCATTGGTGGCGAACCCACCGAGCGCCTTGTAAAGCGCGGCCGGCACGTTGCGCACCCTGAACACGAAGGTCGTGACGATCTTGCCCTGACCGGGCTGCGCCCATTTCTTCTCACGCGACAGGACGACAAAACGCGTCGTCGAATGCGATTCGTCCTCGACGTTCTCTTTTAGTATGTCGAGGCCGTAGATTTCCGACGCAAGCCTTGATGCGATTGCCGCCCGCGTGAGGTCCTTGGCTTCGGCAACCTCGCGGGCCGACCCCGCGGTATCGGCAGCAACCACCGGTTTGAGCTTCAGTTCGCGGATGATGTTGCGGCACTGGCCCAGCGCCATCACATGGCTCTGAACCGTCTTGATGGTTTTCAGGCTTGCGCCCTTCGGCGCCATCAGCTGGTTCCGGATCGGGAGAAACCATTCGGCAATAATGTGCAGTCCGGAGATCGGCATCAGGTGATGGATGTCGGCGACACGTCCGGCGACCGAATTCTCGATCGGGATCATGCCGAGGTCGACGTCGCCGGCAAGGAGCGTGGAAAAGCAATCCTCGAAGGTCGGGCAGGGGATCGGTTCGTGATCCGGATAGGCTTCGCGGCAGGCAATGTGTGAATTTGCGCCCGGCTCGCCCTGAAAAATGATCTTCTTTTTCGTCATGTCCATTGCCTCGCCGGCGATCCGTACGCGGACCTTCGGCCTTGAGTCAACCGCCGAGCAGCTTGCGCGCCGTTTGCAGATCTTCCGGTGTGTCGACGCCCAGCGGCACGCTGTTAACGATCATGACATCGATGCGCATGCCGGCATCGAGCGCCCGCAGCTGCTCAAGTCTTTCGCGTTGCTCGTTGGCCGATGGCGGCATTCCGACGAAGCGCTCCAGCGACGGGCGGCGATAGGCGTAGAGACCGATGTGGTGATAGTGCGGACCATTGCCGGTCGCGTTCGCGCGCGTGAAGTTTTTCGCCTGCAAACGGCCGGGGCCGACCTGCGGGCCCGAAACCTTCACGACATTCGGGTTGGTTCGCTCGCCGGGATCGGTGATGACGGCGGCAAGCGTCGAGATGTCAACGTCTTCGTCGGCGAGCGGCTTGAGTGCTGCGCGGATGTCGGCTGGTTCAATGGTAGGCAGGTCGCCCTGCACGTTGAGGACGATATCAACCTTGTGTTCGGGGTCGACAGCTTCGAGGGCTTCGTAGATTCGGTCCGAGCCCGAGGTGTGGTCGCTTCGTGTCATGACGGCACGGCCGCCGGCTTTTTCCACCGCTGCGGCGACCGCCTCCGAATCGGTGGCCACGACCACTTCGCCGATTGCCGCAGCATGCGCGCGCCGAAACACATGCACGATCATCGGCACGCCGTTGAGATCGACCAGAGGTTTGCCTGGCAGGCGTGTTGAGGCGAGGCGCGCCGGAATGAGGACGATTGCGTCTGGCATTGGAATTGCCGGGAAACCCGGCCGCATGACGGTGTCGATTCTGCCGCAGGCGCTTATACGGGTTGCCATAGGTCAGGCAAACCGGTATCTCATCGCCGCCGCCTGACAACGGCGGTTATCGCCCCACCGCCACGCCCCGCTTCGGGAGCCGTTCTTCGATGAATTCCTTCGAACTCAACAAGATCCTCGGCGCCATCCTCGGTACCTGCCTCGTTCTGCTCGCGCTCAATATCGCCGCGGGAGCCGTTTTTGCGCCGCAGAAGCCGGCAAAGCCGGGCTTTGACATCGCGGTCAAGGAAACCGGCGGAGAGCAGGGCGCCCCCGCCGCGAAGGAGCCGGATCAGCCGATCGAGGCGCTGCTTGCGAAAGCCTCGGTAGAAAAAGGTCAGGCTGCGGCCAAGCAATGCCAGGCCTGCCATACCTTCGAGAAGGGCGGACCGAACCGCGTTGGGCCAAACCTGTGGAATATTGTGGGCAGCCCGCGCGGCGAAGCCCGTGGTGGATTCAATTTCTCGACCGCGATGAAGAGCAAGGGCGGCAACTGGACATTTGACGAGCTCAACAAGTTCCTGGCCAATCCGCGCGGCTACATCCCTGGAACGGCCATGACGTTCGCCGGCCTGTCGAAGCCGGATCAGCGCGCCGACGTCATTGATTATCTGCACACCTTGGCCGACAACCCGTTGCCGCTGCCGAAGGCAGCTGAAGGCGCCGCGCCGCCTCCCGCTGGCGAACCAGCCAAGAAATAAGCAGTTCGAACATTCAAGCGGCCGGGCCTTTGCTCGGCCGGCCGTTGTGTTTTGCGCGACGAAATTGTTACGGAAATTTGAGGTTGCTGCGACGTTGGCAACAGGGCCCGCCGCTGGCGGGGGACCGAAAAAGCGACATAATTACCAGCGACCGCATAGCGAAAGCGGTCAGCCGGAGTGTTTGCATGAAGCTCAGTCGTCGATCCGTCTTGCACGCCACAGCGTCGGCACTCGTCGTGCCGGCTTTCGGCGCGCTCGGCGCAGCGTTGCCGCAAAGCTCAGCGTTCGCGCAAACGCAGCCGCAGGTCTGGCGTCACGCGTTGTCTTTGTTCGGCGACATCAAATATCGGGAAGGGTTCAAGCATTTCGACTACGTCAATCCAAATGCGCCGCAGGGTGGCGTCGTGCGCCAGAGCGCGGTCGGTACGTTCGATAATTTCAACATGGTCGTGGCCGGCGTGAAGGGCAGCATCGCTGCCGGCACGGAGCTTTTCACGGAGACGCTAACCACGGCGTCGCTGGACGAAGTGTCGACCGAATACGGACTGCTCGCCGAGGCCGTCAGTTACCCTGAAGACCATTCGAACGTTACATACCGCCTGCGTGCCAATGCACGCTGGCACGATGGGAAGCCGATTACGGCCGATGACGTTCTTTTTTCATTCGATGCTTTGAAAAAGAACAGCCCGTTTTATGGCGCGTACTACCGGCACGTCGTGAATGTCGAGAAGATCGGCGAGCGCGAGATCAAATTTACCTTCGACGGCCCGGGCAACCGCGAACTGCCGCAAATTGTCGGCCAGCTGCCGGTGCTGCCGAAGCACTGGTGGGAAGGAACCGACAAATCCGGCCGCAAGCGTGACATCACGGCAACGACGCTCGAGCCGCCGCTCGGTTCAGGACCATATCGCCTAAAGGAGTTTGCCCCCGGTCGCACATTGGTCTACGAAAAGTTCGACGACTATTGGGGCAAGGACCTCAACGTCATCATCGGCACGCGCAATTTCCAAACGCTGCGCTACGAGTTTTTCCGCGACTCCACCGTCGCACTCGAGGCATTCAAAGGCGATCAGCTCGACTGGCGTGTCGAGAACAGTGCCAAGGATTGGGCGACTGCGTATGATTTTCCTGCCGTGCGGGAAAAGCGGGTTATCCGCGAGGAGTTTCCCATCCGCAACATCGGCATCATGCAGGCCTTCGCCTTCAATATCCGTCGCGACAAATTTAAGGATCCCCGCGTTCGCCGCGCCTTCAACTTCGTATTCGATTTCGAGGAAATGAACCGTCAGCTCTTTTCCGATCAGTACAAGCGGATCGGCAGCTATTTCGAAGGGTCCGACTTAGCCGCAACCGGTGTGCCCTCGGGCAAAGAACTGGAAATTCTCGAAAGCGTGCGCGACAAGGTTCCGGCCGATCTCTTCACCAAACCGTACATGAACCCTGTCGGCGGCAATCCCCAGGCGGTGCGCAACAATTTGCGAGAAGCGTTAGCTGTGTTCCATCAGGCCGGATACGAAGTTCGCGACACCAAACTGGTCAACGCGAAGACCGGCGAGGAATTTGTCTGCGAATTTCTTGTCGACGACGGTGCGGCACAGCGCTTCGTTCTGTTTTACAAACCGTCGCTCGAGCGCACCGGTATGAAAGTTGACGTGCGCGTCGTCGATGCGGCGCAATACGAAAACCGGCTTCGGCAGTGGGATTTCGATATCGTCGTCGCGTCCTGGGCTCAGTCTCTCTCGCCCGGCAATGAGCAGCGCGGTTTCTGGGGTTCGCAGGCTGCCGACCAACCGGGCTCGCGCAATCTGGTTGGCATCAAGAATCCGGCCATCGATGAACTGATCGAGCGCGTGATCTTCAGCAAAGATCGCGCCGAGCTCGTTGCCGCCACCCAGGCGCTTGATCGCGTTCTGTTGTGGAATTTTTACGTGGTGCCGCAGTGGACTTACCCCTATGCGCGCACCGCGCGCTGGGATCGTTTTGCTCATCCTGAGGCAATGCCGAAATACGGGCGTTCGGCTTTCCCTACAGTGTGGTGGTGGGACGCCGAAAGGGCTGCCAAAGTGCCGCAACGGTCATAACGATGGCTCTCAGTCGCCGCCGTGCTTTGGGACTTTTGGCCGGTGTGGCCGCGGCCGGCGTCGGCAATCGCGTCATTCCCGTTTCCGCCCAGAATGCCGACCGACACGGCATGTCGGCGTTCGGCGATCTCAGCTACCCCGCGGATTTTCCGCACTTCGGCTACGTCAATCCAAAAGCGCCGAAAGGCGGAGTGTTCTCGCAGATCGGGCCGAACCGCCAGTTCAATCAATCGTTCCAGACCTTCAATTCTCTCAACAGCTTCATTCTCAAGGGCGACGCCGCGCAAGGCATGGAGCTTACGTTCGCGACTTTGATGGTGCGTTCGGGCGACGAGCCCGATGCCATGTATGGCCTCGCGGCACGCAGTGTCCGCGTTTCAGATGACGGGCTTACCTACACCTTCACCTTGCGCCCGGAAACGAAATTCCATGACGGCACGCCGCTGACGGCACACGATGTCGTCTGGTCGCTGGTTACACTAAAGGACAAGGGCCACCCGATCATTACCCAGCAGTTGCGCGACTTTACGGGCGCGGAGGCTACCGACGATCGCACCGTTGTCGCGCGCTTTGCGGAAAACCGCGCACGCGACGTGCCGTTGTTCGTTGCGGGGCTGCCGATCTTTTCGCGCGCCTATTACACCAAGAAGTCTTTTGACGAATCGACTCTCGACATCCCGCTTGGCAGTGGCGGTTACAAGGTCGGCCGCTTCCAGGTCGGGCATTTCATCGAGTACGACCGCGTGAAAGACTGGTGGGGCGCCGATCTTCCCGTTTCGCGCGGGCAGAACAATTTCGACGTGCTGCGCTTTGAATATTACCGGGACCGCGAAGTCGGTTTCGAAGGCTTCACGGCGAAAAATTATCTCTTCCGGGAGGAGTTTACGTCGCGCTTCTGGGCAACGCGTTATGATTTTCCTGCCTTCAAGGACGGTCGCGTCAAGCGCACCGTGCTGCCAGACGACACGCCTTCGGGCGCGCAGGGCTGGTTCATCAACACGCGACGCGAAAAGTTCAAGGACCGACGCGTCCGCGAAGCGCTGATCAATGCGTTCGATTTCGAATGGACCAACAAGAACATCATGTATGGTTCATACGATCGCACGCATTCTGTGTTCCAGAATTCTCCGATGATGGCGCAGGGAAAACCCGACGCGGCCGAGCTTGCATTGCTCGAGCCGTTCCGCGGAAAGGTTCCCGACGAGGTATTCGGCGAGCCTTACCTGCCACCCGTCACCGATGCATCGGGACAGGACCGGCAGTGGCTGAGGCGAGGCGCGCAGCTCCTGAGCGACGCCGGGTGCACGCTCAAGAACGGAAAAAGGATTCTTCCGGACGGCAAGCCGATCACGATCGAGTTCCTGATCGACGAGCCGACCTTTCAGCCGCACCATCTGCCCTACATCAAGAATCTCGGAGTGCTGGGCATCGACGCCACATTGCGCATCGTCGATCCAGTCCAATACCGCGCGCGCGTCGATGGGTTCGACTTCGACATCACCGTTGAGCGCTTCGGTTTTTCCTCGACTCCGGGGGATTCGCTTCGCACCTTCTTTTCAACCCAGGCGGCCGCAACAAAGGGCTCCCAGAACCGGGCCGGCATTGCCGATCCGGTGGTGGACGCGCTTATCGACATTATTATTGCCGCCAAGACCCGCGCGGACCTTACCGCCGCCTGCAAGGCGCTTGATCGCGTCATCCGCGCCGGACGATACTGGATCCCGCATTGGTACAAAGCGTCGTACTGGATCGCCTATTGGGATGTTTTCGATCATCCGGCCACCAAACCCCGGTATTTCCGCGGAATCCCGGAGACATGGTGGTACGATCGCGATAAGTCGGCCAAACTGGAACAAAAATGATAAGCGGAACGCTGCGATTCTGCATCGGTCGGGAGTGAGGTACTAAGGGGAGCACATGGCCGCCTATATCATCCGTCGTCTGCTGTTCATGGTGCCAACAATGTTCGGCATCATGCTCGTGGCATTCGTCGTGATACAGTTCGCCCCCGGGGGGCCCGTCGAACAGGTCATTGCCAAACTCACTGGCTCGGACACGGGCGCAACGTCGCGCATTTCCGGCTCGGCCGGCGGCGACTTCGGTAATCGGGGTCTGGCGCAGGGCGCGTCGCAGGTGGACGCTGCAACGTCGAAATATCGCGGCGCGCAGGGACTTGACCCGGAATTCATCAAGAAACTCGAGGTGCAGTTCGGCTTCGACAAGCCCGCGCCCGAGCGTTTCGCGCTCATGATGTGGAACTACCTGCGGTTCGACTTCGGGAAGAGCTATTTCCGCGACGTCAACGTACTGCAATTGATCAAGGAAAAGCTGCCAGTTTCGATGTCGCTCGGCATCTGGATGACCTTGCTGACGTATCTGATTTCAATCCCGCTCGGCATCCGCAAGGCGATGGATGACGGGTCACGCTTCGATGTGTGGACCTCGACGGTAATCATCGTCGGCTACGCCATTCCAGGGTTTCTGTTTGCAATCCTGCTGATCATCCTGTTTGCCGGCGGTTCGTTCTTCGACTGGTTTCCGTTGCGTGGCCTCGTCTCGGAGAACTGGTCACAACTGCCCTGGTGGCACAAAATTCTCGACTATTTCTGGCATCTGACGCTGCCGATCATCGCGATGGCGTTGTCGGCCTTCGCTACGATGACGCTGCTGACCAAGAACTCGTTCCTGGAAGAGATTCGCAAGCAATATGTTCTGACGGCGCGCGCCAAGGGCTGCACGAGCAACCAGGTGCTCTACGGACACGTCTTCCGCAATGCCATGCTGATCGTCATTGCCGGGTTTCCGTCCGCTTTCGTACACGCATTCTTCACGGGCTCTTTGCTGATCGAAACCATTTTCTCGCTCGACGGGTTGGGCTTGCTTGGTTTCGAGAGCGTTCTCAATCGCGACTACCCGGTGGTCTTTGCCACTCTTTACATCTTCTCGCTCATTGGCGTTGTCGTGAACCTGATCTCTGACCTGACGTACACGTGGATCGATCCGCGTATCGACTTTGAGACGCGGGAGGTCTGAGGTGGACGCACGCACTGGCATCAAGCCACCGGAAATTGCAGTCTCCACGATGGGGGTGGAGGCACCGCCGACCACGAAAGCAATTTCCCTTTCGCCGCTCAACAAGCGGCGTTGGGAGAATTTCAAGGCCAATCGGCGTGGGTACTGGGCGCTGTGGATCTTTCTGACGCTCTTCGTGATCTCGCTGTTTGCCGAATTCATCGCCAACGACAAACCCATTTTCATCTACGTGAACGGGCGTCCGTTCTTCCCGGCCATCGTCACGTATCCGGACACGGCCTTTGCCAAGGAGCAGGATCCCAACCTCTTCGGCACGGCAGCCGACTATCGTGACGACTACCTGATGGGTCTCATCAAGAATGAAGGCGGCATCATCATCTGGCCACCGATACGCTTCTACTACAACACGCAGGTGAGCAGGCCGCCATCGCCGTTTCCCTCCAAGCCGACATGGCTTCTGACGAAAAAGGATTGCGAGTTTGCCGCGACCCACGGGTTTGCCAAATGCGACGAGGTCGAAACGAACTGGCTTGGCACTGACGATGGTGGCCGCGATGTGGTAGCGCGGTTGATCTACGGATTCCGGATATCGGTATTGTTCGGACTGGCGCTGACCATCGTTTCCTCGATCATCGGTGTCGCCGCCGGCGCCGTTCAGGGTTATTTCGGCGGATGGACCGATCTTCTGTTCCAGCGCTTCATCGAAATCTGGACGTCGATTCCCTCGCTTTATCTGTTGCTGATCATTTCCTCGGTGCTGGTGCCGGGATTCTTCGTCTTGCTTGGGATATTGCTGTTGTTTTCCTGGGTCTCGCTTGTCGGCCTGGTGCGCGCAGAATTCCTGCGCGGGCGCAACTTCGAATATATCCAGGCCGCGCGCGCTCTCGGCGTATCGAACATGGTGATCATCTTCCGCCATCTGCTGCCGAACGCGATGGTGGCGACGATGACGTTTCTGCCGTTCATCCTGTCATCGTCCGTTATGACGTTGACCGCGCTCGACTTCCTCGGCTTCGGCCTGCCGCCTGGCTCGCCTTCGCTCGGGGAGCTCCTTTCGCAAGGCAAGGCGAACGTGCAGGCGCCGTGGCTTGGCTTCACCGGGTTCTTCAGCATTGCATTCATGCTGTCGCTGCTGATCTTCATCGGCGAGGCAGTGCGCGATGCGTTCGATCCGAGAAAGACCTTCCGATGAACGCGACAGACCCGATTCTCTCCATACGCGATCTGTCGATCGCTTTCGGGCACGGAGCCCGGGAAGTGCTAGCGGTCGATCGCGTCTCATTCGATATCCGCAAGGGCGAGACGCTGGCGCTCGTCGGCGAGTCTGGTTCCGGAAAATCGATCACCGCGCTGTCGGTGATGAAACTGTTGCCCTATCCGGCCGCGCATCATCCCTCGGGTTCGATCAAGTTTCAGGGGCGCGAGCTGCTCACCATGAAGGAAAATGAGATCCGCGATGTGCGCGGCAACGACATCGCGATCATCTTCCAGGAGCCGATGACCTCGCTGAACCCGCTGCACACGATCGAAAAGCAAATTCGCGAAATATTGATGCTGCATCAAGGGCTTACGGGTCAGGCCGCGCGCGCGCGGATCATCGAATTGCTCGGCCAGGTGGGCATTCCCGATCCAGCCGGACGGCTCGCCAGCTATCCGCATCAGCTCTCGGGTGGGCAGCGCCAGCGCGTGATGATCGCGATGGCGCTCGCCAACGAGCCCGACCTGCTCATTGCCGACGAACCCACCACCGCGCTCGACGTCACCGTGCAAGCGCAAATTCTCAAGCTGTTGAAGGACACACAGACCTCGCTTGGCATGTCGATGCTGTTCATCACCCACGACCTCGGCATCGTGCGCAAGCTGGCCGACCGGGTCTGCGTCATGCAGCGCGGCAAGATTGTCGAGCAGGGCGAAGTGGAGCGGGTGTTCACCGCGCCCGAACATCCCTACACGCAGGCACTGCTGGCCGCCGAGCCGAAACCGGATCCGGCGCCGCCTTGCCCCGGCGCTCCGGTCGTGGTCGAGACCAAGGATCTGAAGGTCTGGTTCCCCATCAAGCGCGGCGTGCTGCGCAAGGTCGTCGGTCACATCAAGGCGGTCGACGGCGTCAGCATCGAATTACGCAAGGGCGAAACGCTCGGCGTTGTCGGGGAATCAGGTTCGGGCAAGACGACGCTCGGCCTTGCCATTCTGCGGCTGATCTCCTCGACGGGCCCGATCGTGTTCATGGGCAACGAGATCAATGGCCTGAAGTTCAAACAGATGCGGCCGTTCCGGCACAACATGCAAATCGTGTTTCAGGATCCGTATGGCTCGCTGTCGCCGCGCATGTCCGTCTCGGACATCATCGAAGAAGGTCTGTGGGTGCATCATCCGGGGCTGTCGCGCGCCGAACGAGAGAAGCGCGTTGTCGACGCGCTGACCGATGTGGGGCTCGACCCGGAAACCAGGTACCGCTACCCACACGAATTCTCCGGCGGTCAGCGCCAGCGCATCGCGGTTGCGCGCGCCCTCGTGCTCGAGCCGACATTCATTGTGCTGGATGAGCCGACCAGTGCGCTCGACATGCTGATCCAGTCGCAGATGGTGGACCTGCTGCGCGATTTGCAGAAGCGGCACGATCTCACCTACATGTTCATCTCGCACGATCTTCGGGTCGTCGCCGCCATGGCGAGCCGGCTTCTTGTCATGCGTCACGGAAAGATGGTGGAAGAGGGCGCGGCAGCAGAATTGTTCAGGACGCCGAAGACAGAATATACGCGCGCCCTGTTCGCTGCCGCATTCAAGCTCGAGACCGCGCCTGAAGGTGCGGTGGCGCAATAGCCGCGTTCACACGCGTTTGACGGCGGTGATTTCGCTGCCCGCGGCCTTGATGCGCGCGATTCCTTCCGCAGCCGGCTCGATAGCCACCGCCATGTGATGTGCGTTCGCGTGGATGAGATTCTCGTGGTCGCGCGCGATGGCCACATGGTCTTTCCAGAAGACAAGATCGCCGCGGCGAAGGCTTGCGAGCGACGAGAGTTTTCCAAGCGACAATTCCTGCATGTCACTGTCGCGCGGGCAGAGGACGCCGGCTGCCTGGAGCGACACCTGCACGAGACCCGAGCAGTCCAGCCCGAGCGAAGTCTTGCCGCCCCACAGATACGGGGTTCCGAGAAATTGTTCGGCCACCGATACAAAGTCGGCGCGCTTTGCCTTGATGGGCGCAATGCACACTGCCGGGATGTGCCAGCCCGAGACCGTTACGGCAAAGCGCTCCTCCTGACGAGCGATGGTCAGTTGCGCACCCATGGGAAGTGCTGCGAGTGGAGGCAATTTGATGTCTGGGCTCGGAAACGCGAGTGCGCGCAGCGCCGTAACCTTGTGGGTTGCCGCGGGGCCGCTCGGTCCAAGCGCGTTGGCTGACAGCCAGCCGACATAACCATCAGTTTCCAGCTGGCCCCAGGCCCAGCCTTCATCGGTCGTTTCGTAGATCATGACGCGCTCGCCGAGCAGTGCCTCGGTATCGAGCCTTGCGTCGTGCGAGGGCGCGCGTCGCAGCGCCGTGTTCGGCTCGATCACCTTGTGACGTTCGCCCTCGACAAATCGTTTCGCCTCGACCTGACCCTGCAGATGTTTCGCGGCGATTTCGGGCCGAAACGGATTGATGCGAGGATCGAGTGCGACCATGGCTCAGGCGTAACGCTCGCAGAGCATCGCGTACAGGGCGCGCGCTGTCTGGCACTCGGCGCCTTCCGGGCGTCCGGGTTTTGCCGCCGGCGTCCAGGCGAAAATATCGAGGTGCACCCATGATTTGGCCGAGACGAACCGGCGCAGAAACAATGCCGCCGTAATCGCACCGCCATGACCGCCCGCTCCAACATTGTTGAGGTCGGCGACCTTCGAATCGAGCATGGCCTGATAAGGCCGCCACAGCGGCATGCGCCAGACCGGGTCGTTTTCCGTGTTGCCGGCGCGCGCGAGCGCGTCAGCGAGCGTGTCGTCATCGGTGAAGAATGGAGGAACGTCGGGCCCGAGCGCAACGCGTGCGGCCCCGGTGAGCGTAGCGAAGTTGACGATCGTCGCCGGCTTATCTTCGTCGGCAAGCGTCAGGGCGTCGGCCAGAATGAGCCGGCCTTCCGCATCGGTGTTGCCGATTTCGACCGAAATGCCCTTGCGCGAGGTGTAGACATCGCGCGGACGGAAGCTGGTGCCGGAAATCGCGTTTTCCACCGCCGGAATAATGACACGAAGCCTGACCTTTAGACGCCGGCCGATGATCATATGAGCGAGCGCCAGCGCCGTTGCCGCACCGGCCATATCCTTTTTCATATTGAGCATGCCGCTGTCGGGCTTGATGTCGAGCCCGCCGGTGTCGAAGCAGACACCTTTGCCGACCAATGTAATTTTCGGATCGCCGGATTTGCCCCAGGTGATGTCGATCAGCCGCGGCTTTCGCGCCGAACCGGCTCCAACCGCGTTCACCAGAGGAAAGCTTTTCGCGAGCGCTTCGCCGCTTGTGACCTTTACTTTGGCGCCGTGCCGACGCGCGAAGGCACGACCGGCCGCTTCGAGCTCCGCGGGACCCATGTCGTTGGAAGGCGTGTTGGTGAGATCGCGGCAGAGCGTGACGCCTTCGACGATGCGGCTGAGATCGTCGCCATCGACGCCGTCGGGGACGATCAGGCGGACCTTGCGGCTGTCGGCCTTGCGGTAGCGCGTGAACTGGTAGGCGCAAAGCGCAAACGCGAGCGCTGCCAGCCGCGCGTCGTGCGGTGCGTTGGCAAAGCGATACGTGCCCGGCGGCAACAGACCGGACAATTGTCCGGGCCGGAAGCGGTCAATTTCCCCTTCGCCGGGTTTTTCGATCCCGAACAGCGCGCCGGCGAGCTTTCCGTCTGCAGCCGGCAGCAACAGAAGCCCGCCCGCCTTGGCCTCGAAACCGACGGTCGCGACGAAGGCACGACCGCTCTCGCCGATGTCCTTCTGGACTGAATCGAGATTTCCGGAATGAACAAACCAGATGGGGGTCGCCTGCGTTTTTTTGCCGGCGTTTACGAAAACGGGATGCATGGAAACTCCGCGGCGTCGCGTATCGAGGCGTGATCAATTCGGAAAAAGATCAAGCGCAACCAAGGTCAGATTACAAGTTAACCAGTCATTAGGGTTAACGCTTTATTTCTGGGGTATGCCGCTAAGGACGGGTGTCGCGCGTTTAGCCGCCTCCGTCGCCATTGGCAACCATCGCTTCGACCGCGATCATGAACCCCTACACGGGGGCGGTCGCTGCCAAGATCTCCTGCCTGAAAATCGACGCCACCGGCATAGCAAGAGCCAGCCACATCTCCGCCTCCGGCATTACACTGTCGGACGTGATGTATATGGCTCCACGAATCACGCCGCCGAAGTAAGGCGCCACGACGTGCACCTGACCGGCTGACGCTATCGCGTTTCGCCGAGGGGCAACGCCGTCGTCGATTTTATCCGTTCCATTGCAAATCGCGACGTGACGTTCTTCAGCGGCACCGTCGCGATCAGCTTTTTGTAGAACGCATCGTAGCCGGCGATGTCGGCCACGACCACGCGCAGCATGTAATCGACGTCGCCGGCCATCCGGTAGAACTCCATCACTTCAGGCATGGCGCCGACTACGTCGGCAAATTTCTTCAGCCAATCCTGCGAATGGTCGCCGGTCTCGATCGAGACAAAGACCGTGATGCCGAGGCCGACCTTTTCTGGATCAATGATCGCGACCCGGCGCGTGATGACGCCCTCGGCCTCCAATTTCTGTAGGCGCTTCCAGCAGGGCGTCGACGACAGGCCGACACGCTGGCCGATCTCGGCCACCGAGAGCGAGGCGTCCTCCTGCACAACCGCCAGGATCTTCCGGTCGACAGCGTCCATTCTCTATTGATCTCCAAAGTTAGAACGCAAGGCCTACCTCACTTGGAAAATTAGAACAATATTCTTATTTACGCCCAAGACCTGTCTTTATAGAGAAGAATATTCTATTTCAAGCGTAATCTATCGCCGGCAATGGCGTTTTTTCAACCAACGAACCCGTGTCATGAAAACATTTATTCGCTTCAGCCCGTGCAAGACACTGCGTCGTGTCGGCGCGGCGATCCTGTTCAGCGCCGCGCTGGCCGCGTCGGTTGCGGGTGCCCATGCCGAGCCGCTCGTCACTGCGCAGTGGCTCAACGCGCATCGTGCCGATGAAAACCTGGTCGTCCTCGATATCCGTTCCGCGATCGATGGTGGTGGCGCGCAGGCTTATACAGCCGCGCACATCCCGGGCAGCGTCCACAGTGACTACGACAAGGCGGGCTGGCGCGTCACGCGCAACGACGTTCCGTTCATGGTGCCGACCGTCCCCGAACTGGAAAAGCTGATCGGCGATCTCGGTATCGACGAAGCGAGCCACGTGGTGGTGGTGCCGGCCGGCGTGAACGTTCTCGATTTCGGTTCCGCGGCGCGGACCTACTGGACCCTCAAATACGTCGGCGTGAAGGATGTTTCGATTCTCGACGGCGGTCTCGCGGCATGGCGGCAGGCGGGTCTGCCGGTCGAGAGTGGAGCGAAAGCTCCCTCGCCGAAGATTTTCACGGCAGCGGTCGACAACAGCATTCTAGCGCTGGCCAACGATGTCGAAGCCATCGAAGGCAAAGGCGGGGCATCGCTCGTCGATGCGCGGCCGGCTTCGTTCTTCCTCGGCAAGGAAAAAGCGCCGGCGTCGCAGGCCTATGGCCACATCCCCGGAGCAGTGAACCTCGACAGCGCCAAATTCTACGATCCGCAAACGAACCGCCTGAGGCCGAAGGCAGAACTCGCGGCGATTGCGAGTGCAGTTCCGGCCGGTCCGGCGGTGAGCTACTGCAATACGGGTCATTGGGCCGCGACCGATTGGTTCGTCCTGCACGAACTGCTCGGCCGAACAGAAACAAGGCTCTACGCCGGTTCGATGGTCGAGTGGACCAGCAGTGCAAGCCGGCCGATTGAATCCTCGCGCACGAAATGGGACGATCTGAAGAAGGTTATAGGCCTCGGTTCCTGATCCGCGCTTTGGAGTTTTCATGACTATGGCAAGTCTGGCCGCGTCCGATCGGGGCGCGGCCGTTCGCATCGACCGGCTTTTCCTCGGTCTTGCGCTCGGCGCCACTGCAATTCTGGTCGCCCTAGTGCTGCTCGACCACCAGCCGGCGTCCGCCGCGCTCATTCTCGGCGGCTTCGGACTTGGTATTGCATTTCTCAAGGCCGAATTCAGTTATACGGCCTCCTGGCGGCGTTTCGTGACGCGCGGCGATGCGAGTGGTCTTGTCGGTGGTCTCATCGTCATTGTCATCTGTGCGCTTGTTGTGGTCCCTGTCGCCGCGCTCAGCCCGAAATACGGCGGAGCGATCGCGCCGCTGGGTCCTTCGCTTATCATAGGCGCGTTCGTTTTCGGCGTTGGCATGCAGCTCGCCAATGGCTGCGGATCGGGCACGCTCTACACCGTCGGTGGCGGTTCGGGGCGCATGCTGATCGCGTTGCTGTTCTTCGTGATCGGAAGCGTCTTCGGCAGCCTGTCGTTGCCGGCATTCCTTTCGCTTGGTGGAATAGATCCCGTGCTGGCCTCGGATTATTTCGGCGTCTGGGGTGGGCTCGCGGTCACACTTGCCAGCATCGCGCTCTTTGCGAGTGTGTTCATTGCCATCGCGCGGAAGCGCGGCGCCGCTTACAAGCCTTCGCGCAACTACGTGATTGGCGGGATCGCGATCGGGATTTTGTGCGTCGCGGTTTTCTTCGCCGGCGGTCACCCCTGGAGCGTGACCTTCGGCTACACGGTTTGGGGCGCAAAAGCCGCGACTGCGCTGGGCTTCGATCTCTCGCACGCCGCTTTCTGGCAATGGCCGGGGCCCAAGCATGCCCACACGGATTCCGTGCTCAGCGATACTTCGAGCCTCACTGATTTCGGAATGCTGTTTGGCGCCATGGCGGCCGCTGCCGCGACAAAACCCTTTGCCGCATCTGCCTGGCCGCCGGCAAAATCCCTGCTCGCGGCCGGCATCGGCGGATTGCTGATGGGTTGGGGCGCGCGCCTCGGCTTCGGCTGCAACATCGGCGCCTTTGTCGGCGGTGTTGCTTCCGGCTCGCTGCACGGCTGGATCTGGCTTTTGGCTGCGATGCCCGGCTGCCTGCTCGGCATCCGCCTGCGCCCGCTTTTCGGGCTCTCGAGGGAATAGCGATGCGCACGGTCTACATCATTGTGGTCGTCATCGGCGTTGCGGCCATTCTGGTCGACCACCTCTCGAGTCCCTCCAGCGGTCGTGCGGTGTCGCCGGAGGACTTCACAGGCGCCTGCGCACCTTGCGGTGCGCCGTGCCCGTCGAAGAAATAATCGCTCAGCTGTTTTGCTTCAGAAAGGCTTCGACCTCGGCGCGTGTCGGCGCACCCAAGGCTCCGCCGAATTTTGTGCACTTGAGTGCGGCGGTGGCGCTGGCAAAGGGCATGATATCCGGGAGCGCGCGGCCTTCGGCGAGCGCGAGCGTAAACCCCCCGTGGAATGCATCGCCCGCTCCAAGCGAGTCGATCACTTTGACCTTGAAAGCCGGAAGGTGCCTGACCTCGCCGCCATCGAGCCAGTACACGCCATTTGGCCCATCTGTGCTGGCGAGAAAACCGGACAGATGCCCGGCGAGTTTTTTCAGAGCCGCTCCGTACTCCTTGAGGCCTGTCGTTCCGAACAGGGCTTCCGACGACGACACGACGTGGGTGCCAAGCGCGAGCAGGGGATCGGTTACGTCTGTCGCCTGATCGAGATCAATGACGATCGGAATTTTCCGCTCGCGGGCGGCGCGGCATACCGCGCTCACGAATTCCGGGAAACGGTTGTCGACGAGGACGGCGTCGACATCGGTCACCAGCGTCGCGGCATCATTCGGGAGGGCGCGGCCAAGGTTGACACCGCGGCGTGTGGCAATGGTTTTTTCACCCGAAGCATCGAGCAGAATGAGCGAGACCGACGCCGTTCCACCGTCGACGCGTACCGCGCCGGTGCAATCGATGCCCTCGTCGCCGAGATCGGACAGAATTCGATCGCTCACCGCATCGTTGGTCCCGCCGAGCGGCCCGGCGAAGGCGACGCGTCCTTTCAGCCGGGCGATCGCAACTGCTGCATTTGCCGCGCATCCGCCGCCGGTGATGATGAACTCGCTCGCGGCAACCTTGGTGCCGGGACCGGGAAAATTCTCGACGCGCATGACGATGTCCTGCACGGCAATGCCCGCGCAGAGGATTTTTGGCACGTTCGGTGCGCGTTCAGTCAAAGTTTATCTCGTCCTCCACCCAGGCGCGGATGATGTGGTGCGCGATCGCAACCGGCGGCGGCGTCGTCAGCCCCTGCGGATGTTTGCGCACCAGCATGGACTCAATCTCTACTTTGCTAAACCACCTGGCGTCCTCGAGTTCCTCGCGATCGACCACAATCTCGTGCGACAGCGCTTCAGCGTGACAGCCGATCATCAACGATGTCGGAAACGGCCATGGCTGCGAAGCGAAGTAGACGACGCGGCCGCAGGCGATGCCGGCTTCCTCGCGCGTTTCCCGACGGACGGCGTCCTCGAACGATTCGCCGGGCTCGATGTACCCGGCGAGGCACGACCACATCGTCGGAACAAAACGCGGGCTACGCCCTAGCAGGCAACGCTCGCTGTCACTTGCCAGCATGATCACAACCGGATCGGTGCGGGGAAAGTGCTCGGCCGCGCACTGTGGGCAGTCGCGCCGCCAGCCGCCATTGACGAGCCGGGTCGTGCTGCCGCAGTTCGAGCAGAATCGGTGGCGCGCATGCCAGTGCAGCACGGCTTTGGCTTCAGCGATCGGCGGCAGGTGATCCTGCTCGACCAAGCCCTGGACGGCGATGGAACGCAGATCGGTGATATGCAGATCGCTGCGTGACTTCAGGGCTTCCGCGGCTTGCGGCGTAAGGCCATGGCCGAACCGCGGCACTCCATCGAGCACTCCAAGGAATATTGTTTCCGATGCAGGTGACAATGCGTTCGCTTCGTCGAGCGTGAACAAAGGCTCGTTGAGTGGCGAGCCCTTCTTCGTCACGATCGATTCGCCCCCGATCACATAGGCGCCGGCACCCGGTTTGCGGGTGAGGGCCTCGATGGCCGCGGTATCGGCGCGCAACTCGGCCGCACGACCTATGCGGCTGTCACAATATCCAAGGGGTGGTTTGGGGCCGAGATCTGGGCGAGGGGACATGCGTCGCGCAAATTCGCACGGTCGTTCCCCCCGCGCAATGCTTACTCCGCGGCTTCGCCGCGCGGACGAGGATACATGGTCTCGCGCAGCTCGGGGCGCTGCCATTGCGGGCCAAGCACACCCTGCTTCGCGCCGTAACCGAGCGCGGAGGTGACGGAATCGGTGGTTGTCCGCATTTCGCGCGCGCGGTCCAAGGATACGTCTACGAAGAAGAGGCCGGCTGCCGTGCTCTCGAACAGGATCTCTTCCGGTGTCGCAACCATCGCGAGGCCGCGTTCCGAATGGCTGAATAGGTTCTGCGTGGTGACGACGATGGCAAGGTTCTCGATCGCGCGCGACCAGATCAAATTGCGCCAGGTCGCCCACAGCCGCCGCTTGTCCGTGCCTGCCGGCATGAAGATGAGTTCGGCGCCGCGCAGCGCCAGCGCGCGCGTCACCTCCGGCATGTAAGCCTCGCTGCACATGGCAAGCCCGACTTTGCCTTGCTGTGTGTCGAACACGGGAAACTCGTTGCCGGCAACGTACTGAAATTCCCACCACTGGCCGCCGGTGTAGATCCACGGTCCGTTCGGATGCGTGCGACGATAGCTGGCCGGCGCGCGGCCATCGCCATAGGCCATGCAGATGAGATTGTGCGCGGTCCCTTCGTTGTGACTGAGGGGCTCGATGGTGCCGTAGACGGCATTGATGCCATGCTTTGCGGCGGCTTCCGCGAGGCGCGGCGTGGGATCGAATGTCGCCGGCATGCGCCAGGGACCGGGATAGGTCTCCGGGAAACAGACGAAGTCGGCGCCTTCCGCTTTTGCACGGGCTATGAAATTCACCGCGTCGCCGATATTCTTTTCAGCCTCCGCGATCGGATTGGCGATCGGCTGGACCACGGCAATGCGGAATGTCATGTGCTGCTCCAGACAGTGTGCGAAATTTGGCCAAGCTTGAAGTGGACGAGCAAGGCGGTCAAGCGAGCGCCTGACCGACGGCGGCGAGCACGCGATCGGGCGTCAATTCGTCAAGACACGCGCTGCGGCTGCGGATATTGCGCTCGCAACCTTCCAATGTGCACGGCATGCACGGCAAGGGATTCTGCACGATCCAGACATTGCCTTGGTTTTGCACAGTAGCGCTTGCATCCCATGGAGCTGCAAGGCCGCCGATCGGCCAAGGTCCCCAGACGCGCGGATCGGTGGGACCGAAGAGGGCAACCGTGGGGCAACCGGCGGCCGCGGCCAAATGCGTGACCGACGTGTCGGGTCCGATATAAACGCACGCTCTCTTGAGCAAATGCATCATCTCAGGCCACTCCACCTGATGAATGGCGGTAACGCCGTTCCACACTGCATCGAGGTAGCGACGCTCGCTATCTCCCGGTCCGCCGATCGCGACGACCGGCAGCCCGCGCTGGGCGAGCCCCGAGGCGAGGGCTCTCCATCCCTGCGGAGTCCATTCCTTGTAGGCGAACATCGGAGTTGCGTGGACCAGGGCAAAATTGCCGCCATCGACGATGTGCGAATTCGGCGCGGCCTTAGGGCCCACGAGTTCAGGGACGCGCGGGACGTCGAGCACATCGGCAAGGCGCAGCATCTGCTCGACACGGTGAAGCTTGTCTGCGGCGCGAACGTTTTTCTGCAACACTAATCGCTTCAGCACGCGCGCGAGCCATGGATCGTCATCGGTCGTTACGCCGGTCCGGAATGGGGCGGCTGCAAAGGCGAATGCCGTGGGACGGTCACCGCTCTGCGTGGAAACTGCGATGTCGTATTGGCGCCAGAGCCGCGAAAAGAGTCGCGCGCTCTGCCCGAGCGTCGGTCGTGGCGGCATGGCGATGACGCGATCGATGTCCGGATTGCCCTCAACGATCCCCGCGGTGTTGGCGAAGACCAGCACATCGATCTCGGCATTGGGCCACGCGCGGTGCAAACTGCGGATCAGCGGGGTCGTCAGAAGGAGATCGCCGATGCGACGCAGTGAGATGACAAGGATGCGTGATGGATTGCCGGCCATGCGCGTTAGTGATCCACTTCGTCGAGGCCGCTGGCTTCCAGCGACTGGCGCAGCGAGCCGAGCAGGCTTGCCTGCTGGGTGTCGCCATAGGCCGACGGCGGTTTCACGCCCCATACCGGCTTCGGCCAGGCGGCGTCCGAATGCCGGCGCGCGATCACATGCACGTGCAACTGCGGCACCTGGTTGCCGAGCGCCGCAATGTTGAGCTTGTCGCACTGGGTGACGCTTTTCAGTATTCGCGCGGCAGCGGCAATCTCGCCGAGCAACTGCACCTGGGCGTTTTCCTCAAGATCGATGAGTTCGACCAGCCCGGGCAGCCGCGGCACGAGGATCAGCCAGGGGTAGTTGGCGTCCTTCGCCAGCAGCACGCGGGCGAGCGGCAGGTCGCCGACCGGAACCGTGTCCTGCGCGAGCTGAGGGTGCAACGACCAGCCCTTGGTAATCGCTGAATCCATTGGAAAATCCCGCACGATTCTTTCGGAGGAAAGCTAGCAGAGACCTCGCCCGGCTGCTTGCTTTCGTGGCGTATTGGCCCGATATACATCACGGGAGGTTGGCGGTGGACGAGCCACTCGCCAACCGGGTCAGGTCCGGAAGGAAGCAGCCCTAACGAGCGCGGTTCGGGTCGCTCGTCAGCCTCCCACCTATTCCTCGATCGTCAGTCCGCGTTCGCGCGGCAGCGAAGCGGATGGCACAATGAGCGAGCCCAAAAAATCCACAGGCTCCGGTTCCGTGCCGGCCGAGCCGCCGGCCTATCGTGTACTCGCGCGCAAATACCGCCCGGCCAGCTTCGAAGACCTCATCGGCCAGGACGCCATGGTGCGCACGATCTCGAACGCGTTCGAGAGTGGACGCGTACCACAAGCCTGGATCCTCACCGGCGTGCGCGGTGTCGGCAAGACGACCACCGCCCGCATTCTTGCGCGCGCGCTCAATTACGAACTGCCCGACGGCTCGGTGAAGGAGCCCACGATCCACATGCCGGTGATGGGCGTGCATGACCAGGCGATCATCGAGAGCCGGCACCCGGATGTGCTGGAAATGGACGCCGCTTCGCACAACAGCGTCGACGACGTGCGACAGATCAACGACGCCATCCGCTATGCGCCGATGAGCGCGCGTTACAAGGTCTACATCCTCGACGAAGTGCACATGCTGTCCGGCGCTGCATTCAACGCGCTGCTCAAGACGCTCGAAGAACCGCCGCCGCACGCCAAATTCATTTTCGCCACCACGGAAATCCGCAAGGTACCGGTGACGGTACTGTCGCGCTGCCAGCGCTTCGATCTGCGGCGCGTCGATGCCGCGCTTCTGGTGAAGCACCTCGAGGGCATCGCCACAAAAGAGAAAGTTGAGATCGAGCCGGCCGCGGTGGCATTGATCGCGCGCGCGGCGGAAGGCTCGGTGCGCGATTCTCTTTCCCTCCTCGATCAGGCCATCGCGCATGCGGCTGGGCCGGTGCGCGCCGAAGATGTCCGGCAGATGCTCGGTCTCGCCGATCGCGTGCGCGTCGTCGACCTGTTCGAGGCCCTCATGAAGGGCGACGTCCCCGCTGCCTTGCGGGAACTGCGCGAGCAATACGACATCGGCGCCGATCCGGCCGTGGTCTTGAGTGATCTTGCCGAGTTCACACATTTCGTGACGCGTGTCAAAGTCGTGCCGTCCGTTTCTGAGGACCTCTCGCTTTCGGAGGCCGAGCGCACGCGCGGTCGCGCTTTCGCGGCCCAGCTTTCGATGCGTGTCTTGTCGCGCGCCTGGCAGATGCTGCTCAAAGGCATTTCCGAAGTGCAGGCCTCAGGCCGCCCGGTGGCTGCTGCGGAAATGGTGCTGGTGCGCATCGCCTATGCCGCCGACCTGCCGACACCGGACGAAGTGGTGCGCTCTCTAAGCGAGAACGGCGGTACGGCTCCAACACGTCCGCAAGGCAATGGCGGCACCGTGCAGGCGCAGAGCTATGCGCCGCGCTATGAGGCGCCGCGGGGTTCGCCGCGTTCTTCCGCGGCCGTGTCGCCGCGCCCGGCGGACGATCCGGTGGCCCGGCGTGAGGAACCGACGGCGGCACCGACTTTGTCCATCGGGACATTTGAGGAGTTGATCGCGCTTGCCGTAGATAAACGCGACATCAGCGTGAAGATGGCGCTCGAACGCGATGTACGCCTGGTGCGCTGCGAGGATGGCCAGCTCCAAATTGCGCTTGAGCCGACCGCGCCGAAGACCTTCGTCCATGATCTCCAGCGCAAGCTGACCGGCTGGACCGGCAAGCGCTGGATCGTGGTCGTGTCGAAGGAACAGGGTGCCCCGACAATTCGCGCCCAGGCCGAGGCCCAGCAGGCGGAGATCGAGCGCGGTGTGCAGAGCGATCCGCTGGTGCAGGCCGTTCTCAACCGGTTCCCGGGCGCCAAAATCGTCGGCGTAACGCAGAATCCGGAGAGCGGCGAAGCCCCGCCGGATGTTTTGTCCGACAGCGAGGATCAGTGACATGGCGGATTTCCTGGGCCTGATGAAGCAAGCAGCTCAGCTGCAATCCAAGATGCAGGCGATGCAGGCCGAGCTTGAGCAGATCGCGGTCGAAGGCACCGCCGGCGGCGGCATGGTCACGGTTACCATCACCGCCAAGGGCGACCTCAAGGGCATCAAGATCGACGATTCTCTAATGAAGCCTTCAGAAAAAGAAATTCTCGAAGATCTCATGGTGGCCGCGCATGGCGACGCTCGCCGGAAGGCAGAAGCCGTCCTGCAGGAAAAAATGAAAGAAGTCACGGGCGGCCTGCCGCTGCCGCCTGGACTGAGCCTAGGCTGATATGCCTGCTGCCGTTGCCGGACCGGAAATCGAGCGCCTGATTCAGCTCCTGGCACGTTTGCCGGGTTTGGGGCCTCGCTCGGCGCGCCGTGCAGCACTGCATCTCATCAAGAAACGCGAACTGCTGATGGCTCCACTCGCCGCCGCGCTCGAGACGGCGATGGAAAAAATCGAGATATGCAAGATCTGCGGAAACATCGACACCCAGAACCCCTGCACGGTGTGCACCGACACCAGGCGCGATCCTTCAATCATCGTTGTTGTCGCCGATGTTGCCGATCTCTGGGCGCTCGAACGCGCCCACGCGGTCAACGGACGCTATCACGTGCTTGGCGGCACGCTCTCGCCGCTCGACGGTGTCGGGCCGCAGGATCTCACGATCGACTCGCTGATTTCCCGCGCGCACGAGACGCCCGTGAAAGAGGTGATCCTTGCGCTCAACGCCACGGTCGACGGCCAGACGACCGCGCATTACATCACCGAGCTGTTGCAGGACGCGAATGTGAAGGTCACGCGCCTGGCTCATGGCGTGCCGGTTGGCGGCGAGCTCGATTACCTCGACGAAGGCACGCTGGCCGCGGCCATCAAGCAGCGCACGCTGTTCTAGGATCTTTTCGGCTCAAGCGTTTTGAAGTGCCCGTGCCGCTGCAGCCAAGCCAGCAACAAGAGGCTTGGAATGCCGGCCAGCATGCAGATCACGAAAAACCAGACCCAGCCGGTCGATTGGGCGATAAAGCCCGCGCCTGAAGAGAGATAAGTCCGCCCCACCGCAGCCAGCGCGGTCAGCAGGGCGTATTGCGTTGCCGTGTGCAACGGATTTCGGCAGAGCGCGGAGAGGTAGGCAACGAACATCACGGTGCCGATGGCGCTGGTGAAGTTCTCGGCAATGATGGCGACAGCGAGCATCGTGGTGTTGGTCCCAACCAGCGCCAGCGCGCTGAACGAAAGATTGGCAACCGCCTGCAGGATGCCGCCAATCCAGAGGCTTGGGGCAAGCGGCAAGGCACGCGCGATGAAGCCGCCGGCAAAGCCGCCCAGCAGCAGCGCGGCGAGCCCGACACCTTTCACGATCGCCGCGTATTCGTTGCGGGAAAAACCGAGATCGATGACGAATGGCGCGGTCATCGCGCCCGACAGCGCATCGGTGAATTTGAACAGCACCACAAAGGCCAGCATCACGAAGGCGAGCTCATAGCCGAGGAAATCCTTGAAGGCCCCGACCGCGGCCTCGGCCACGCGCTTGAAGGGCTTCTCACGGGCGTGGGCGGCTTCGGCTGCCGCCGAGCGTTCCGGTTCGGTCGCAACCAATGCTGTGATGATGCCGATCACGACAAGACCAGCCATTGCGACATAACCCCAGCGCCACGCGGACTGCTTGTCGAAACCGGACGCCTCGATGGCGCTGACCAGGAACAGCGCCCCGGCTGTCGAGATCAGCATGCCGATGCGATAAGCGGCGACGTAAGAAGCCATGCCGGCGGCCTGCTCGTTTTCCGGAAGGCTTTCCACGCGAAAGGCATCGACCACGATGTCCTGCGTCGCCGAGGCGGTTGCGACCAGCAGCGCGCCGAATGCGACAAGCGCGGGTGAGGCGGCGGGATTGCAAAAACCGAGAAATACGATCGCCGCCATCAGCAGGATTTGCGTGAACACCAGCCAGCCACGACGCCGACCGAGCAGGCGCGACAAAATCGGCACATCGAGTGCGTCGGTCAGCGGCGCCCACAGAAATTTCACCGTGTAGGGGGTGCCGACCAAAGCGAACAGCCCGATGGTGGCAAGATTAACACCGGACTCGCGCATCCATACGAGCAGCGTCGCGCCGGACAGGGCCAATGGCAGGCCCGACGAAAACCCGAGGAACATGACGATCAGCACGCGCGGCTTCAGATAGACCGCGATCGCTTCCAGCCACGACGGCTGCGCCCGCGCGTCGGGTGAGGTTGTCATGTGCTATTCGCCGGCCTCAAGCCGCACACCGGGACCGGGGAGAATGTCGGCGCTCGGCGAAGCATCGTCGAACTCAACGTCCCGAATCCTCTCGCTGCGGTTCACGATCTTGTCGGCCGAGATCACGATCTGTTTGATATCTGTACTGGTCTGGCCGAAGTGTTTGTCCAGGTTCTCGACCCGGTCGCGCAGGCGGTTGACGTCCGCCGCCAGCAGGCCGACCTCGACAAGAATTTTGCCGGCCGCCTCGCGCATACGGGCATCCCTGCGGATCTGCTGGATCACCTGAATGGCCAGCATCAACAGCGACGGCGAAACGATGATCACCTTGGAACGATAGGCCCTCTGGAAAATATCGTCAAAACTGTCGTACAGCTCGGCGTAGATCGATTCCGATGGCACAAACATCAGCGCCATGTCCTGCGTCTCGCCCGGGATCAGATACTTCTCGGCGATGTCGCCGACGTGCTTCGCGATGTCCGTGCGCACGCGTGCAATGGCAAATTTTCGATCGTCATCACTTTTTGCTTCGCGAAACGCAGTCACCGCTTCGAGCGGAAATTTTGCATCGATGACCAGTGGCGGTCCGTCGGGCAGATGCACGACGCAATCGGGCCGGGCCTTGTTGGTGAGCGCCGCCTGAAATTCATAGCAGTCCTTCGGCAGGCCATCCTGAATGATCATCTCCATCCGCGATTGCCCGAAGGCGCCGCGCGACTGCTTGTTGGCAAGCACGCTCTGCAGGCTCGTCACCTGGGAGGCGAGATCAGTGATGTTCTTTTGCGCGTTGTCGATGAGCGCGAGGCGCGCGTGCAGCTGCTGCAGATGATCGGCAGTGTCCTTGGTCGACGTGCGCATCGATTCGCCCAGCCGATGGGTGACCGCATCGAGCCGCTCGTGCACCGTGTGTTGCAGTTGCGATTGTGCCCGGGCGAGCAGTTCGCCCATGGTCTGGACGCGCGCGTTGAGTTCGGCCATCCGCTGCTCGGCGACCGGATCGTGAATCGGCTTGCGCGGCCAGGCCAGCATCACAATGACAATAATGACGCCAACGGCCACGACTGCCCCGATGCCCAAAGTCAGGGCGGGGGCATGGGCCAGCATCGTATTGGCGAGGGTCTGCAGATCGGACATCCGGCGCTTTTACCGTGATTCGCGCTCGGCGCGAACGAAGGGCGAACGGTAGGGCGATAATGTCGTTGTCTCAAGGGGAAAGCCCGCATTGACCCCGCTTTCCCAACCCCTTACATCGGCCGCCATGGCTGTTCGCGACATCCTGATCATCCCCGACAAGCGGTTGCGGCTTAAATCCGAGGCGGTTCAGGCCGCCGACAAGCCCCTGCGAACGCTCATCGGGGACATGTTCGAAACGATGTATGCCGCGCCCGGTATCGGGCTCGCGGCGATTCAGATCGGCGTGCCGAAACGCGTCGTCACCATGGACCTCGCCAAAAAGGACGATCCGAAGCAGCCGCAGGTCTTCATCAATCCGGAGGTCGTGTGGTCCTCCGTCGAGAAGGCGGTCTACGAGGAGGGCTGCCTGTCGATCCCCGAGTACTATGAGGAGGTCGAGCGGCCGAAGGCGGTGAAAGTGAAATTTCTCGATCTCGACCTGAAGCCACAGGAGATCGAGGCGAGCGGGTTGCTGGCGACCTGCCTGCAGCACGAGATTGACCACATCAATGGCGTTCTGTTCATCGACCATATTTCCAAACTCAAGCGCGACATGGTGATGAAGAAATTCAAAAAGGCGGCCAAGAAGACCGAAGGCGCCAAGCCGCTGGCGGAGGACACGGAGCCTTCGCATCATATTGGCTGACGTCGCCGCGCCGGCGCGCTAGAGGTTTGCCTGAATGCGCCTGATCTTCATGGGCACGCCCGATTTCGCGGTGCCGACGCTGGTCGAACTCGCCGCGCGCGGACGCGACATCGTCGCCGTCTATACGCGCGCACCAAAGCCGGGCGGCCGCGGCCTCGACCTGCAGCCGACGCCTGTCGAGCGTGAAGCGCGGCGGCTCTCGCTGCCGGTGCACACGCCGAAGACGCTGAAAGACGAAAAGGCGCAGCAGGACCTGCGTGCGCTCGGTGCCGACGCGGAGGTCGTCGTCGCCTATGGCCTGATCCTGCCGAAGGCGGTTCTCGATGCGCCGCGTCTCGGTTGCTTCAACGTGCACGCCTCGCTGCTGCCGCGCTGGCGCGGTGCCGCGCCCATCAATCGTGCGATCATGGCCGGCGATGCCGAAAGCGGCGTCACCATCATGAAGATGGATGAAGGTCTCGATACTGGTGCCATGGCGATGGCCGAGCGCATGCCGATCGGGGCCGACATAACCGCGGGCGAGCTTCACGATGCCTTGTCGCGCCTCGGTGCCGACCTGATGCCGCGCGTGCTGGCGGCCGTTGAGCGCGAATCGCTTCAGCTCACGCCGCAACCGTCGACGGGCGTTACGTACGCGGAAAAGATTGCCAATACCGAGACGCGCATTGACTGGTCGAAGCCATGGAAACAAGTGCACGACCATATTCGTGGCCTGTCGCCTTTTCCTGGTGCGTGGTTCGAGCTTGGCGGCGTGCGCGTTAAGGCTTTGCGCTCAACGAAAGGTGCGGGCTCGGGTGCGCTAGGCATCGCGCTTGACGATAGGCTGACGATCGCCTGTGCCGATGGTGCCGTGCGGCTTACGCAGGTTCAGCGGTCCGGCAAGCAACCAATGCTCGCGGAGGAATTCCTGCGCGGAACACCGGTGAAAGCCGGCACGCGGGTCAGTTGAAATGCCGTGCTACAAACTCATTGTTGAATATGATGGCAGGCCTTTCGCCGGCTGGCAGATCCAAGCCGACCAGCTGACCGTACAAGGCGTGCTGACCGCGGCTGTCGAATCGCTGTCGGGCGAAAAGATCCTGGTGCAGGGTGCCGGGCGCACCGACACCGGCGTTCATGCGCGGGCGCAGGTTGCGCATGTCAATCTCGCCAAAGTCTGGGACACCGATACGGTGCGCGATGCACTCAATGCGCATTTGCGGCCGCATCCGATCGCCATTCTTGCGGCCGAAGTTGTCGCCGACGATTTCAGCGCCCGCACCTCGGCAATCAAACGCCATTACCTCTATCGCATCGTCAATCGTCGCGCCGATCTGACGCTCGATGCCGGCCGTGCCTGGCGCGTGCCACGACCGCTCGATACCGATACGATGCACAAGGCGGCGCAATCGCTGATCGGCAAGCACGATTTCACGACGTTTCGCTCGACCGAATGTCAGGCCAAGTCGCCGGTGAAAACGCTTGATGTCCTGGGCGTGGAGCGCGACGGCGATGAGGTGAGAGTGACCGCTGTCGCACGCTCATTTCTGCACAACCAGGTGCGATCGATGGTGGGTTCGCTGGTTTGCGTTGGCGAGGGAAAGTGGACTGTGGAGGATCTGCGCAAGGCGCTTGATGCGCGCGACCGCACCGCCTGCGGGCCTGTGGCGCCGCCGGACGGCCTTTATCTGATGCGAGTGGATTATTGAAACGCTGGTCGGCCGGCGTTTCACGCGAAATAGCGGTCGATGATCTTGCGGTAGATCGTGGTCAGCGCCTGCAGATCGGCGATCGGCACGCGTTCGTCGACCTGGTGCATTGTCTGGCCAACCAGGCCGAATTCGACGACCGGGCAGTAATGCGTGATGAAACGCGCGTCCGAGGTGCCGCCGGTCGTCGACAGCGCCGGCTTGCGGCCAGTCACTTCGGCAACGGCATTCGCAACAAGTTCGGTGAACGGTCCCGGCTTGGTGAGAAAAACACCGGCGTTCGAGGGTTCCCAGCGCAATTCGAATTTTATCTTTCCGCCTGCGGCTTTCGCGGCGCGCTGTTCGATCAGCTTTTTCAGCGAATCGAGCGTGTGCTTGTCGTTGAATCTGATGTTGAAACGTGCGCGGGCTTCCCCAGGGGTCAGATTGACGGTCTTGTTGCCGACATCGACTGAAGTGAATTCCAGATGCGACGGCGCAAACTGCGCGCTGCCCTGGTCGAGCGGGTCGCTCTGCAGCGCCGCGAGAAGCGCAATGAGGCCCCGGATCGGATTTTCGGCGCGCTGCGGATAGGCGACGTGCCCCTGTTTGCCGCTGACAATCAGATGGCCGTTGAGCGAGCCGCGGCGGCCGACCTTGATGGTGTCGCCCATCGCGTCCTGATTGCTCGGCTCGCCCAGAATGCAGTGATCGAATTTCTCGCCGCGCTCGGCGATCCATTTCAGCAGCTTGGGCGTGCCATTGACCGCGATGCCTTCCTCGTCGCCGCTGATCAGGAACGAGATCGAGCCTTTCGGCTTGCCGCCATTGGCTGCGAGATGATCGAGGACGGCCGCGACTGCGCAGGCGATGCCGCCTTTCATGTCGACCGCACCGCGTCCGTACATCTCGCCGCCGGCAACCTCGCCGGAAAATGGCGGATACTTCCAGGCTTTCTCATCACCCGGCGGCACCACGTCCGTGTGGCCCGCGAATACGAGGTTCGGCTCGGAAGTCCCGATGCGTGCGTAAAGGTTTTCGACGTCGTCGTCGCCGGGTTCGCGGAATGTCATGCGGTGCACGGTGAAGCCGGACGCCGTCAGCGTCTTTTCAAGAAACGACAGCGCGCCGCCCTCGGCTGGCGTCACCGACGGACAGCGAAGCAGATCGCGGGTGATAATGACGGGATCGGCGGGCACGGTCGGTGGCCTCAATCTCTCAATAGGTCGTTGATACTTGTCTTCGAACGCGTGCGTTCGTCGACACGCTTGACGATCACGGCACAGTAGAGGCTGGGACCGCCGCTCTTGCCCGGTAGCGAGCCCGGCACGACCACAGAATAGGGCGGCACTTCTCCCTGCGTGACTGCGCCGGTCTCGCGATCGACGATACGCGTCGAGGCGCCGAGATAGACGCCCATCGACAGCACCGCGCCCGTGCGCACGACGACGCCTTCCGCCACCTCGGATCGCGCGCCGACAAAGCAGTTGTCCTCGATGATGACCGGGCCTGCCTGTAACGGCTCGAGAACGCCGCCGATGCCGGCACCGCCGGAAATATGACAGTTCTTGCCGATCTGTGCGCAGCTGCCGACGGTCGCCCAGGTGTCGACCATGGTTCCGGAATCGACATAGGCGCCGAGATTTACGAAGGACGGCATCAGCACAACGCCGCGCGCGATGAACGCCGAGCGGCGGACCACACAGCTAGGCACAGCGCGAAAACCGGCCTTGCGGAATCGCGCGGCGCTCCAGCCCTTGAATTTGGAATCGACCTTGTCCCACCAAACGGCTTTGCCTGGGCCGCCCGGAATGACGCTCATGTCGTTGAGGCGGAACGACAGCAGCACGGCCTTCTTCAGCCATTGATTGACATGCCATTGCCCGCTCGCGTCCCGTTCGGCGACGCGCGCATGGCCGGTATCCAGGAGTTCGAGCGCGGAATTCACCGCCTTGCGCACGGCGCCTTTGGTCTTCGGTCCGATCTTGTCGCGGCCTTCAAAGGCCTCGTCGATGACGCATGCAAGCTTGTCGGTGGACATGGCGGCTCCGATCGTTCGGCTGCGGTTTGTCGATGGCGGGGCAGGGGATGTCAAGCCGCGCTCACCGGGCTAAGCTTGCCACGAGGGAGAAATGCTCATGAATCTGCGGTTCAAACGCATGGTCCTGATTCCGGTGGCTTTGGCGTTCAGCGCCACTCACGCTTTCGCCCATCACATGATGGGCGGCCGGACCCCGGCGACTTTCGGCGAGGGCATGCTGTCCGGGCTCGGTCATCCGATTATTGGCCTCGACCATTTCGCTGGCGTGGTCGCGGTGGGGTGCATCGCCGCCATGCACAGCGCGGGAGCGGCACTCGTCGTTGCCTTCATCGTTGCGATGATGGCTGGCGTCGCGCTGCATTTGAATGGCGCCACTTTGCCGGCTGCGGAAATTCTGGTCGCCCTTTCGGTCATTGCGCTTGGGGCGCTGATGTTGAGCCGGCGGCAGATGTCCAGTGCCTCTGCGCTGTTGCTATTCGCGCTAGTCGGATTCGTGCACGGTTACGCGCTCGGTGAATCGATCTATGGTGCCGAGCAGACTCCGCTCTATGCATATCTCTTCGGCCTTGCGCTCATTCAAAGCGCTATTGCACTCGCCGCGATGACGATCGCGCGCAGTGTCGCCGGACCATCCAAGGACCTTACGCCATTGCGGCTTGTCGGCGCGGGCATTGCCGGCATCGGACTTGCGGTGTTGATGCAGCAGGTCGTGCCGGCTGGCTGATCAGCGCCGGCCCATAATCTCTTCAAGAAAGCGCGTGAGATCGTCGGTGAGGTGATCGACGTAAGGCGCGTCACGTCCCTCCAGCTCCCAGGCTTCGCGCAGTACTTCGCGCTGGCCCTCCGGTACCACCAGCACGGTGGTCATGCCGAGCGCATGCGGCGTTTCGAGATTGCGCGCCAGGTCCTCGAACATCGCGGCCTTCGCCGGGTCGACGCCATGGCGCGCGAGGAAGCGGTTATAGACCTGCGGCAATGGCTTCGGGTCGAGGTTGGCGGCGGCAATGTCGAACACATCTTCGAAGTGATGATGAATGTCGAGCCTCCGCATCACCGCGTCGGCGTGCTTGCGTGTGCCGTTGGTGAGGATCAGTTTGCGGCCGGGAAGTTTTTCCAGCGCGGCACCGAGCTGCGGGTTTGGCTCGAGCGGCGAATGATCGATCCGGTGCACGAAGTCGAGATACGCGTCGGGGCTCATCCCGTGCTCGGCCATCATCCCGCGCATGGTCGTGCCGTAGCGCTTGTAATAATCCTTCTGCAGGCGGAGCGCCTCGTCTTTCGAGACCTTCAGAAAATCCGAAACGTAGGCACGAATGCGCTCATCCACCTGCTGCCAGAGACGGAGGTGATGCGGATAGAGAGTGTTGTCGAGATCGAAGACCCAGGTTTCGACCTTGCCGAAACCACGCGGCGCCTGAGCGGACAGTGTTGGCACGGAGTTACGATTCCTTGAAACGCACGGTCGTCGACGGCTTGCCGGCCAGCTCGATGACCGCAAAACCGGCGGAATTTTTCCGACGCGGCGCGGGTGATGCCAACTTCAGCGGTGCATCAGCGTGCCGACGCCGTGGTCGGTCAGAAGCTCGAGCAGGACGGCATGCGGGACCTTGCCGTCCATGATGACGACACCCTCCACGCCCTGGTCGAGCGCGTACATGCAGGTCTCGACCTTCGGGATCATGCCGCCTGAAATCGTCCCGTCGGCAATCAGCTTGCGGGCGTCGGACATCGACAGTTCCGCAATGAGGCTTTTTGATTTGTCGAGCACGCCGGGAACGTCGGTCAGCAGCAGCAGACGCTTGGCCTTCAGCGCGCCGGCGATGGCGCCGGCAAAGGTGTCTGCGTTGACGTTGAACGTGCCACCATTGGCCGAGGTCGCCACCGGCGCGAGCACCGGGATCATTTCGCGGCCAATGACCTGATTGAGCATGGTCAGGTCGACTTTCTCAGGTTCTCCGACGAAGCCGAGATCGACGACCTTCTCGATGTTGGAATCGGGATCGACAACGGTGCGGCTGACCTTGCGCGCCTGCACCAGGTTGCCGTCCTTGCCGCACAGTCCGATCGCCTTGCCGCCGGCCGCGTTGATGTAGCCGACGATCTGCTTGTTGATCGAGCCGGCCAGAACCATTTCGACGATCTCGACAGTTTTGGAGTCGGTGACGCGCAATCCCGCGGCGAATTCCGATTTGATGCCGAGCTTCTTCAGCATGGCCTCGATCTGCGGGCCGCCGCCGTGCACCACCACCGGGTTGATGGCGGTCTGCTCGAGCAGAACAATGTCGCGGGCAAAGTCACGAGCCATCTGTTCCTGGCCCATGGCGTGGCCGCCGTATTTCACGACGACGATCTCCTCGTCGTAGCGTTGCATGTGCGGCAGCGCTTCGGACAGGATGCGGGCCTGCTCTTGCGGGTCAATCTTGGGCGCTTTGCTCATTGCTTCGGTCTCATTGGCGGGGCGGTTCTAGCCGATTGGGCAGGGTCACGACAATGCGTCAGGCCTTTCTTTCCTCCAGCAGGCGGCCGATGGCGGCGCGCAATTCGGGGATCCCGCTCCCCTCGCGCGAGGATGTCGGAAGCACCGTCGGAAACGCGGCCGGGCGCTTGGCCAGGGCGGCTTCGACATCGGCCATGCGATCGCGCAGATCGGAAGGCTTCACAGCATCGCATTTGGTCAAAACAATCTGATGACTGACCGCGGACTGGCCCAGGGCGTCGAGCGCCGCATCGTCGGCGGTCTTGAGCCCGTGGCGGGCATCAACCAGCACGTAGACCCGGGCGAGGTTGCTGCGGCCGCGCAGGAACGCGTCGATCAGCTCGGTCCACGCCGCGATCTTGGATTTCGATGCGACGGCGTAGCCGTAGCCCGGCATGTCCACGACACTGAGGCTGTCACCGCCGTTAAAGAAAATGAGCTCCTGTGTGCGACCCGGCGTGTTCGAGATCCGCGCGAGGTTCTTGCGGCCGGTGAGGGCGTTGATCAAGCTCGACTTGCCGACGTTGGATCGTCCGGCGAAGGCAATCTCGACCCCGCGCATCGGCGGCAGCGACACGGGCGTAGCGGCTGCGGCAACGAAGCGCCACTCTCCGGCGAACAGGCGCCGGCCAGTGTCGATTTCCTGACGGGTGAAATCGGTTGCCATCACAAATTTGTTTTCGGTCATTCCGGGGCGCCGGCACTCGCCCGCGAACCCGGAATCCAGAAAAGAAGCATAGCGCATCGATCTGGATTCCGGGCCTGGGCTTCGGCCAGCCCGGAATGACGGAATAAAAAAGAGTCGGAGTCCGGCGCAGTCCTGCCGCTACGACGCCTTCTTCTTTACGAACATCGCCTTGATGTTGTCGAACAGTTCGATCTTGGCGCCGTGCTTGCGCATGATGACACTCTGCTGCAGCACCGAAAGTGTGTTGTTCCAGGCCCAATAGATAACGAGTCCTGCGGGGAAGCTTGCCAGCATGAAGGTGAAGAGCAGCGGCATCCAGTTGAAGATCATGGCCTGCGCCGGATCCGGCGGTGCCGGGTTGAGCTTCATCTGCACCCACATGGTCACACCCATGATCAACGGCCACAGGCCGAGATGCAGGAAGGGCCCGACCACCGGCAGAATGGTGGGGTCTATCGGGATCAGTCCGAACAGCGTGAAGATGTTGGTCGGGTCCGGCGCCGACAGATCGTGAATCCAGCCGAAGAACGGCGCGTGGCGCATTTCGATGGTGACGAACAGCACTTTGTACAGCGAGAAGAACACCGGGATCTGGATCGCGATCGGCAGACAGCCGGCGAGCGGATTGATCTTTTCCTTCCGGTAGAGCTCCATCAGCTCCTGCTGCTGCTTGGCCTTGTCGTCGGCGTAACGCTCGCGGATGGCCGTCATCTGCGGCTGCACCGCCTTCATCTTCGCCATCGAGGCGTAGGATTTGTTGGCGAGCGGGAAGAAGGCGATCTTGATCAACACCGTCACGATCAGGATGGCGAGACCGAAATTGCCGACCAGCCGGTAGAAGTAGTCCATGACGATGAACAGCGGCTTGGTGATGAAGTAGAACCAGCCCCAGTCGATCAGCAGGTCGAAACGGTTGAGCTTGAGCTGCCTGTCATAGTCGTTCACGACCTGCACTTCCTTGGCGCCGGCGAAGAGCCGCGCATTGGCGACCGTGGTCGCGCCCGGCGCGATCGTCTGTGCATCAAGCAGATAGTCGGTTTGGAATGTCCTGATGTTGCCCAGCATGCCGGTTGAGAAACGCGCCTTCAGGTGCGCGGTCGGATCCGGCAGCAGCGTTGCGGCCCAGTATTTGTCGGTGATGCCGAGCCAGCCGTTTGTAACGTCGAAATTGACGACCTTCTTTTCCTCGATGTTCTTGTAGGTGAATTCCTGCAGTCCGGACTCGCCCAGCACGCCGATCAGGCCCTCATGGAGAATGTAGTAGCCAAGCGTTTGCGGCGTTCCATGACGGGAAATGAGCGCATAAGGATAAAGAGTGACCGGGTTCGTGCCCTTGTTGGTCACCTCATCCTTGATGGTGAAGAGGAATTTGTCGTCGACCGCGATCGTGCGGCGGAATTCGAGCCCTTCGCCGTTGTCGTAGGTCAGCGTCACCGGATTGCCGACACCGAGCGTGCCCGAACCAGTCCGCGTCCACACCGTTTCCGATGTCGGCAGTTTGAGGTCTGAGCTGCCGCCACCGGTCCAGCCGAATTCAGCGTAGAAAGGATCCGCCGTCCCCGACGGCGACAGCAGGGTGACCGGCGGCGATTTCGGATCGACGGTTTCGCGGAATCGTACCAGCGCGATATCGTCGATGCGGCCGCCCTTGAGCGCGATCGAGCCCAGCACGTTATCGGTCGCGATCGGAACGCGCGGTGAAGCCGCGAGCGCTGCGGTGCGATTGACCGGGGCGGCGGGCGAGGGTGCGGCTGCCTGGCCGGGAACCTGCGGCGTTCCGGATTGCATGGGTGCCGGCGGCGTCTGGCTGCTCGGTTGTGCCGGGCTCGGCGCGCCCTGTTTCTGGTGCTGGGCCTGCAACTGCTCCTGCCGCGCTTTCTCCTGCGGCATGCCGACAAAAAATTGCCAGCCGATGAGCACGAGCGCCGAGAGCACGATGGCGAGGATGGTATTCTTATTGTCGGTCATCACTATTCCGTTTTGCCATTGCGGCTCGCGTGTGCACGCCGCAACGCTCCTTCGAGGTCCTGTGTCATTGCGGCAAACGGCTGATTGAGCGCCGCGCGCCGTCCGACCAGTACATAGTCATGCCCGGCCTGAAGCCGGCTTGCGGCCGAGAGCCGCACGATCTCCCGCAAACGCCGGCGAACGCGGTTTCGCTCGACCGCATTCCCGACTTTCTTTGACACGGTAAAGCCTAACCGTGCCGGCCCCGTGTCACGGCGATTGCGTGCCTGCAGCACGAATGCCGTTGCCGGCACCTTGATCCCCGCTGCCGCGGCCAAAAAGTCCGCCCGTTGCCTCAATCGCTCCATGAAAGCCGCGCAGCGGTTTTCGTCGCCATCAGGCGGATAGCCGCTTGCGTCCGCGTCCCCTGCGCGCCGACAGGACTTTGCGCCCACCCTTGGTGGCCATGCGCTTGCGGAAACCGTGACGACGCTTGCGTACAAGCTTGCTCGGTTGATAAGTCCGCTTCACGTTCAGTTCTCCGCTACGCTGTGGGGAAGAGAGGACGTCGTCCTCGAAAACGCCTTGAAACCCGAATGTTCGGGCCAGCACACGATTTCGCGCGGCTTATAAGGGAGGGCCCTTGGCCCGTCAATGAGACGCTGTTGTGTGACAGCCAAGGTCAAACCGTCTCACGAACCGGTGACAGTGCCCGGCCCGCCCGGGGGCTCGTGTATAAAGCGGCAATGCCAGAATCGGCCCCCGCCTTCGATTCTCGCGGTATCGCCCGCCGGATCCTGCCATTTGCCGTGGTGATTATTCTTTTCGGGGCGTCCTATCTCGCCATCGGCGGGGTCTCGCTCGAATCGCTGGTGCGCCATCGCGCGGCGATCGATGATTTCGTTGTCTCGCATCGGTTGCTGGCCGTTCTCTCCTACATGGGACTTTATATTGTCACCGTCGCACTCTCGGTGCCGGGAGCCGTATTTCTCACCGTCACCGGCGGCTTTCTCTTCGGGCTTGTGCTCGGCGCCTCGGCCGCGGTGGTCAGCGCCACGATCGGCGCCACGCTCATCTTTCTCGCGGCCCGAACGGCGCTCGGCGACCCGCTGCTGCGGCGCGCCGGTCCGCGCGCCAACCAGCTGGCCCGCGGATTTCGCGACGATGCGTTCAGCTATCTGCTTTTTCTGCGCCTGGTACCGGCGTTTCCGTTCTTCCTGGTCAACCTGGTACCGGCGTTCGCCGGCGTGCGGCTGGGGCCGTTCATTGCCGCGACCGCGATCGGTATTATCCCGGGAGCCATCGTTTTCGCTCTTGCGGGGGTCGGGCTGGACAGCATGATCGCGGCGCAGAAGAATTCGTATGATCAATGTATCGCGGCAGGGGGCGCCGATTGTCAGCTGGCGTTCGACCCGGCGGATGTTCTGACGCCGCAGCTGATCGCGGCGCTTGTCGCGCTCGGCCTGCTCGCGCTGATGCCGGTCGTGGTGAAATATTGGCGGGCGCGCTCGCGTACCACTGCATGATGCGCGGGCGGGACCGGTTGGGGGCATGGGAGACACACTGACACCAGATATCTGCGTGATCGGCGCGGGCCCCGGCGGCTTGTCGGCGGCCGCGGCCGCGGCTGCCTTCGGCGTGCCGACCGTACTGATCGAACGTGACGCGATGGGCGGCGACAGTCTCAATACCGGATCCGTTCCCTCGAAAGCGCTGCTGGCGGCGGCGAAACGCGCGGAGGCCATCCGTGGCGCGGCTGCGTTCGGGCTCGAGGTGCAGAACATCCGGGTCAATTTCGCCAAGGTGAGCGACCACGTGCAGTCGGCCATCGCAGCGGTCGAGCCAGCGTATTCCATGGAGCGATTCACCGGGCTGGGTGTTCGGGTCATCCGCGCGCATGCGCAATTCAAGGATGCGCGGACGGTGACGGCTGGCGACTTCGAGATTCTCGCGCGGCGTTTCGTTGTTGCGGCAGGATCAAAACCGACCATTCCCGCGATCGCCGGCCTTGACGGCGGGTCTTTTCTCACCAACGAAACCATTTTCGATCTGAAAGAACGACCGGAGCATCTCATCATTGTCGGTGCCGGAAGTGTCGGCCTCGAGCTGGCGCAGGCGTTCCGCCGGCTGGGAAGCTCAGTGACGGTGCTCGAGGCGGTGCGGCCGCTCGCCGGCGATGATGCTGAATGCGTCAATATCGTTCTCGACCGGCTCGAGCGCGAAGGCGTCGTCATCCGCAGCGGCGTGAATGTCACTGGCGTCATGCATGTCGGCGGCACCGTCACCGCGGCGATCGAAGCCGCCGGCGCCGAGCAGACGATTACCGGCAGTCACTTGCTGATTGCCGCCGGTCGCGAGCCGTCGATCGATGGTCTCAATCTCGATGCCGCGGGAATTCGCCACGATCATTCCGGCATTGTCGTCGATCGCAAGCTGAAGACGACCAACCGACGCGTTTACGCGATCGGGGATTGCGTCGCGGGGCATTCGCCGCTCGCGAACGCGGCCGAATATCAAGCGGGCCTGGTCATCCGCAATGCGCTGTTCCGCATGCCTGTGCGCGGCGACAAGTTCGCGCTGCCCTGGGCGACCTATACGGAACCGGAACTCGCGCAGGCCGGCGTCACCGAAGCGCAGGCGCAGGCGCGCGCTATGAAGATCCGCATCGCCCGCTGGCCCTATAACGACAATGACCGCGCGCAGACGGAACGTGAAACGCGCGGCCACATTAAAATCATTACGACAGCGAAAGGTAAGATAGTAGGAGCGACCATTGTGGGTGCGCAGGCGGGTGAATTAATAGGGATGTGGGCGCTCGCCATCGCGCAGGGGCTGAACATTCGTGCTTTCGCCGATATTGTGTTGCCATATCCGACCCTGTCCGAACTTGGTAAGCGCGCATCGGTCGACTATTTCACCCCAAGTTTGACCAGCGGTTGGACGCGGCGCATCATCGGGTGGCTACGAATCTTCGGCTGAGGTGAATTTGGACGCAACCAGCGAACCAGTTGCTGTCGAGAATGCGTTGCGGCCGCCGCGGAAGCCGCGCGTCGGCCTTTCCGGAAAGTTGCTGTTGCTCACCGTCCTGTTCGTGATGGTGGCGGAAATTCTGATTTACGTTCCGTCGGTCGCGAATTTCCGTCTGAACTGGCTGAGCGACAGGCTTGCCGCCGCGCATACGGCCGCGCTCGTGCTCGATGCCGCACCGAGCGGCATGGTGCCTGAAAGCCTCGCGAAACAAATTCTCAACAGCATCGGTGCGCGCGCGGTCGCCATGAAGATGGGCAACCAGCGCCGCCTGCTCGCCGCCGCCGACATGCCGTCCGAGATCGCGCAGGACATCGACATGCGGGAGCGCTCCTGGTTCCGCTCGATCATGGACGCATTCGAAACTTTGCTCACGTGCAAGCCGGGCGACGTGATGCGCGTGGTCGGTCCCGCGCCGATGGGCGGCGATTTCCTCGAGATCATTCTCAACGAGGGACCGCTGTGCAAGGCGATGTGGACGTTCTCCATCAACATCCTGATGCTGTCGCTGGCGATCTCCTGCATCACGGCGATGCTGCTGTTCTTCGCCCTGCATTATCTCCTTGTTCGTCCGATGTGGCGTATCACCGAAAACATGATCGCCTTCCGCGCGGATCCCGAAAATCCTTCGCGCATCATCGCCGAAACCGGACGTCAGGACGAAATCGGCACCGCCGAGGAAGAGCTGGCCTCGATGCAGCGCGAGCTTGCCTCGATGTTGCATCAGCAGAGCAGGCTGGCGGCGCTCGGTCTTGCCGTGTCGAAGATCAATCACGACCTGCGAAACCTGCTGGCCTCGGCGCAGCTTTTCTCCGATCAGCTTTCGACCTCGCCCGATCCGAAAGTCCAGCGCTTCGCACCAAAGCTGATGCACGCGCTCGAACGCGCGATTGCGTTCTGTCAGTCGACGTTGTCTTACGGCGGCGCGCAGGAGGCGCCGCCCGAGCGCAAGACCATCGAAGTCGAGCCGCTGATCGAGGAGGTGCACGAGGCGCTCGGTCTTGGTCTCGACGTTCCGATCCGCTGGATCGTCGCCGTGGAACGTGGCCTCACCGTCGAAGCCGATCACGATCAGTTGTTCCGCGTGCTCGTCAATCTCGCGCGCAATGCGATGCAGGCACTCGAAACGCGCGGCGCGCGCGATCCTGCGCGCGATCAAATTCGTATAACCGGACGACGCGAAGGCAGCGTTGCCGTGATAGAAGTGTCCGACACCGGGCCGGGCGTGCCGGAAAAAGCGCAAGCCCATCTGTTTCAGGCCTTCCAGGGTTCCGCGCGGTCGGGCGGTACGGGCCTTGGCCTGGCCATCGCGGCGGAACTCGTTCGCGCGCATGGCGGCGAAATCCGGCTCGTGCCGGGGACGATTGGCGCCACATTCAGCGTCTCGATCCCCGACCGCGCCGTCGATCTCAGTTCACGACGCGGTCAACGCGCTAGCGCCTGACGAGCGGAAGAGACCGCTGCCTGCGGTGTTCTTCGCCTAGGGATAGCCCTTTTCGCATAAAGGAAAATTTATATGGTGCAGCCGGTGAATCTGCTTGCGGTTGCGACTGCGGTGCCTCCGCACAAGCTTGAGCAGACGGCCGTCACCGCGGCGGCGCGGCACGCCTATGTGCGCACGCTCGCGCGCTATCCGAAACTCGCCGATGTTTTCGTCAATGTCGGAATCAATCGGCGCTACTCCGTGCGCCCGCTCGAGTGGCTCAGCGAGCCGCACAACCTCGCCGAACGCACCGACGTCTATCTCGAGAGCGCGAGCGAATTGTTCGCGCAGACGGCGCGCGCCGCGCTTGATCAGGCGGGTATCTCCGCGCGTGACGTCGATGTGATCGTCACGGTGTCCTCGACAGGCATTGCGACACCGAGCATCGAGGCGCGCGTCGCGTCGGAGATGGGCTTTCGGCCGACCGCGCTGCGCGTGCCGGTGTTCGGTCGCGGATGCGCCGGCGGTGTGTCCGGACTGACGCTTGGTGCAAGGCTCGCGCGGGCCGAACCGGGCGAGGTCATTCTCGTGGTCGTGGTGGAGTTGTGCACGCTGGCGTGCCGGATCGACCGTGGCTCGAAAGCCGATGTGATCTCCTCGGCACTTTTCGGCGACGGCGCGGCTGCTGCCGTGCTGCGCGCCGGCCCCCCCACGGGAGAATTGCGCCTCGGCGCTGCCGCCGAGCACACATGGCCGCGCACGCTGGACATCATGGGCTGGATGATCGATCCGGTCGGCTTCCGCGTGATGCTGTCGCGCTCGCTGCCGCGCTTCGTCGAGCAGAAACTGGCCGCGCCGGTGCGGCGCTTCGTCAAGGCGGCGCAGCTGCAGGCACCGCATCTCATCTGTCACCCGGGCGGTGCAAAAGTTCTCGACGCCATCGAAGTTGCGCTCGAGTTGCAGAAAGGCACCTTACGTGACGAGCGCGACGTCCTGCGCAACTACGGCAACATGTCGGCGCCAACGGTGCTGTTCGTTTTGGAACGCGTGCTGCGGCGCGGCTTGCGCGGCCCGGCGATGCTCTCGGCGCTCGGGCCTGGCTTCACCGCAAATCTGCTCGCGCTTGAGGCTGCACATGGGTGAGGGGGCGTGGCTGGTCGGGTTCCTGGTGATCCAACGGCTCGCTGAACTTTTTTTCGCCCAGTCGAACACCGCCCGCCTGCGTGCAAAGGGTGCCGTCGAGTTCGGTGCTTCGCACTATCCGCTCATAGTCCTGCTGCACGCTTGCTGGCTCATCGGCCTGTGGGTACTCGGGCACGACCGGCGGATCATCTGGTCGTGGTTTGTGGTTTTCGTTCTGTTGCAGGTCGGCCGCCTTTGGGTGATCGCGAGTCTCGGGCGACGGTGGACCACGCGCGTTCTCGTGTTGCGCGGCGCGGCACCGGTCACGCGCGGTCCTTATCGATGGATCAGGCATCCAAACTATCTGGTCGTCGCGCTGGAAATCGCCGTGGTTCCGCTGGCGCTCGGAATGCCGGTGTTTGCGCTGATCTTTTCATGCGCAAATGCGGCGCTGCTTGCCTATCGCATTCGCATCGAGAACGGAGCTCTGGCCTGGGCCGCGCAGCCGGCTTGAGCCAAAGCCATCAACCCTTGCCATTGGCGGGTCAAACCGATAGCTATGCCCGGTTTCCGTGGCCCGGTTTTCCGGCAGCGGAATCAGCGCCCGTAGCTCAGCTGGATAGAGCACCAGACTACGAATCTGGGGGTCAGGAGTTCGAATCTCTTCGGGCGCGCCACCCTTCTCCGCAAGAATTCAATGAGATGTCGCGCAGTACCGCAGTTAGTACTGCCAGCGAAAAACACGCTAGCAGCCAAATGGCAACCTCATTTCGGGACTGTCGCGGTGGCCAGCCTCCGGTAAACCCCTTAGGGAGATTATCTGAATTTGGGTCGCGCCAACCGGCGGATACGTTTGGTTTGCAGCGAGGACCAGAGCGGTGCTCATTTTCACACGACAAGGCAATTTTGATAACCTCATCGCCGGAATAGGCGACGACGTTCTGGTGCGCGCGCGCCTGCTGTCGCGAGCCGTTACGGGAATTTACGACGACGAGCTTCGGCCCTTCGGAATCGGCGCGGTTCAGTTCACCTTGCTTGCAGTGATCGGTCGAACAGGGTCAACGACGCGCGCGGAAATCGCACGCCACCAGCACCTGGGTAAATCGACCCTCACCCGGAACCTGAAAGCGATACTTTCCGAAGGATGGGTCAAAGAGGTGAGCGCCGACGATCGGACCAGGCCACTGGCGCTGACCGCCGCCGGCAAGGAAGTGCTGATCAGGGCTCAGCCGGCATGGCTGGCAGCTCAAGCCCGGGCCAAGGCCTTGCTCGGGAACGACGGGATGACTGCGGTGATGAACATCGCCGACCGCATCCTGAATGCATAAGAGATTTCCGTTCCGGATACCGGGACCGAACATGAGAATAATGATACCGGGATCGAGCAGGAGAACAATCAGGCATGACGTTGAACATTGCCACCGACGCTCCTAGTTTCCTCCCCGCTAGTCCAGCTGGCTGACATAGGCCGCAACCGCCTTGATCTGAGCGTCCGTCAGATCGTGGGCGATCGGCTGCATGATCGCGGAGGTGTCGGGATTGGCCTTGTCCTGGCCACGCTCCTTTTCCCAGTTGGTCAGCTTGCGATAGATGTAATCGGGAAGCTGGCCCGCAAGCCGCGGAAATGCGTCGGCGCCCTTGGCGTCCGGTTGGTGACAGGACGCGCAGGGGGGAACGTTGGCGCTCGGCACGCCTTCCTCATAGATCTTCTTTCCTTCGCCGACGAGCGCGTTCGAAGCGCCACCCAGCGGCTTCGGATTGAGGTGCTGAAAATGCGCGGCCAAGGCTTTGACCATCGCCGGGTCCAGAACGTGCGCGACGTTGAACATCACAGGATTGGTTCGCCTGCGATCGATGAACGCCTGTAGCTGGTTGGCGAGGTATTCCGGTTGCTGTCCCGCCAGCCGCGGCATCGGGAACGATCCTCGAAACCCTTGCCCGTCCAGGCCGTGGCAGGTCTTGCAATAATCCGTCTTGGCCTTGAGCACTTGCGGTGCAACGGCGGCGGCTCCCTTGTCCTCTGCGGCGACGGGAGCGCTTGCCAGGATCGCGAGCGTGGAGATCAGCAATACAGATTTGGAATTCATGCGCCCCACCTTGTCTCGCCAACAACCGCGCCGCGACTCTCAGCCGCCAAACTTTTTGGATGTGTTGACCACTGTCAAGCGAAATACGAATTTTAGTCATCGCAAGCATCGTTGCATATGCAACTCGTCGTTGCAGAATTGTCACGTCAATCGTTAAACAACACGCGTGCGTGATGATGCGGCTTGGCGACGCAATCAATCCTTGGCCTATTGCCAGGGCGACGCATATCGGAGACTCGTGTTCGTGAAGCGTCGCGAGGGCTGGCCATGCGGCGTGATCGTTCCGATCGAAGCTTGCGGAATTTCAGATTCGCGTTCGCATTCGCAGAGATCATTCTTCTGGGTGCATGGCTGACCATCGGCCTTACGCGATCAGCGCTTGCCCTGCCGAGCTTCGCGCGCCAGACCGGGCAACCCTGCGGCACCTGCCACACCAGCTTCCCGGGGCTCACGCCGTTCGGCCGTCGCTTCAAGCTGCTCGGCTATACGACAGGCGGCGGCCTCTACAAGACGACCCCGTTTTCGAACAATGCGGGTCCGAACGAGGCCTACGCGTCGCTCCGCAACTACGCCACGAGCGTCGATGGCGATGGCGCCGCCGGCCAGCGTGCGTGGGTGCCACCGATCTCGATGATGGCGATCGTTGGCTTCACGCACACGCAGGCAGATCTCACGCCGCCGACAAGTCCCTATAAGCCCAACAACAATACGGTGCTGACGCCTTTCAGCGGATTCTGGGGCGGCGCGATCACCAGTAATATCGGCGCGTTCGTCCAGGTCACCTATAACGCGCCGGCTCCGCTATCCGCCTTGACCGGCACTCCGGCGGATCAATTCATCCACACCTGGACCTGGGACAATACTGACTTCCGCTTTGCAAATACGGCAAGGATCGGCTCCCTCGATCTCATCTACGGCATCACAGCGAACAACAATCCAACTGTTCAGGATGTCTGGAACACGACGCCGGCGTGGACCTTCCCCTTTGCAGTTTCGAACCTTGCTGCGACACCAGCGGCCAAGACGATCATCGAAGGCGCCTTTGCGGCCCATGTCGGGGGCGTCGGCGGCTACGCCCTGCTCAACGATATGCTCTATCTCGAGGTCACCGGCTATCAGACGCTTCGCTTCGGCCAGCAGAATTCGCTCGGGCTCGACCCTTTCGCGACGCCGGGCCTGTTCAGCGGAGTGGCCCCATATTGGCGCGTGGCGTTTGAACCGAATTGGGGTCCTCACACTTTCATGGTCGGCACCTACGGCATGATCTTCGCCATCAATCCGTGGTTCGATTCCACTTTCACGCAGGGATCGACAGCAACGCTGGCACAATCGAACAGATTCACCGATATCGGCTTCGACTCGCAGTACCAATATCAAGGCTCGAACTATTGGGTGACGCTGCGCGCCAACTATATTCGCGAGTTTCAGCGGCTCGACGCGGGCTTCGCGACCGGGAGCTCCAACCCGACCGACCTGCTCAACACGCTTCGTTTGACGGGAGAAGTCACCTTCGGCGGCAACAATCGATTCGCACTGAGTGGTCAATACTTCAAGGTCTGGGGCACCGGCGATCCGCTCCTCTACGCCGCACCCACCTTTGCAAACAACAGCCCGAACAGCGACGGCTGGATTGCCGAGCTCGACTACATCCCCTTCGGCTTGAGCAGGGCGCCGGGCTGGCCGTGGTTCAATGCCAAGCTCGGTCTGCAATACATCCACTACAACAAGTTCAACGGCACCACGCTCGGCGCCCAGGACAACAACACCGTTTTCCTCCACGCCTGGTTTGCGATGTAGGGGCGCGCAATGGAGATTGACCCATGAGCAAATTGTCTCTTGTCGGAATTGCAGGGCTCGCTTTGGTCGCAGCAGTGCCGGCGATCGCCGCCGATCTTCCAGCCGAGATGCCCGTCAAATCCACCTTCGTGCAACGGTTCACCTGGACCGGTTGCTATATCGGCATGCATGCCGGCGGAGGCTGGGCACACAACACCGTCACCGATCCGGTGCTGCTGGTGCAGGACAATGTCAACCTCGGCGGGCCAGGCTTCACGACGGTCGTCCCCAATACGTTCGACGTCAGCCAGAGCGGCGTGGTGGTCGGCGGTCAGCTCGGCTGCGACTATCAGACCCCGTCGAATTTCGTGATCGGCATCGAAGGCGCGGCCTCGGGCTCGACCATGAAGGGGACCCGGAACATACCGCTTCCGGACAGTCCGCCGGACACGGCGCTACTCACTATCAAGACCGATTTCATGCCGGCCGTCACCGGAAGGATCGGTTATGCCTTCGATACCTGGTTGTTCTACGGCAAGGGCGGCGTCGCCTGGGCGAGCAGCAAGTACAGCCTCGCCGGCAATTTCAGCGGTGCGGGCGCAATCGTGCCGAGCATCCCGTTCGACTTCGAAGGATTGAGCAACCGCGTCGGATGGACCGTCGGCGCCGGCATCGAATGGGCTTTCGCTCCGGATTGGTCGGCGCGGCTCGAATACGACTACTACGATTTCGGCACGCATGTCGCGACGATGAACGACGTCGCCAATGGTCCGGGACCGCTGAGCTTCAAGACCACTATGCAGATGGTCAAGCTTGGGGTGAACTTTCACGTGTGGGGTTGGCAGTAGAAGGTTGGGCGATGCCACGGCATCGCAATGATGAAAGCGGGATGATGAATATCGTTGGCCTAAATTCGATTCTGCGACTGGCGATCGTGGCGCTGGCTTTTTCGCCGGCGCTATCAACGGCCGTCCATGCGAGCGAGTTTCAGGCCAAGCTCCAATATTGCAAGACCTGCCACGGCCTTTCGGCCCAGGGCTATCGCGGATGGTTTCCGATGCCGCGGCTCGCGGGCCAGCAGCCGCAATATCTCGAAAACCAGCTCCGCGCCTTCATCGAACGCCGGCGCACCAACCCGGTCATGGCCAACGTGGCGCATGCGCTGAGCCCCTCGATGGTGTCGGAGCTTGCCGCACATTTCAGACATCTTGATCCCCGACCGATTGGCGGGGCGCCGCGGCAGAACATTTCGACCGGCAAGCGCATCTTCGACGACGGACTTCCTGAATCCAACGTGCCGGCATGCTCGGCCTGCCATGGCCCTGATGGAAGAGGCCAGAACGAAATTCCGAGGCTTGCCGGCCAGCTCTATGAGTACACCGTCGGCCAGCTCACGGGCTGGTCCAGGGTGCGAGGCCAGGGATCAGCGGTCGATACGTCGGCCATCATGGCGCCGACGGCGCACAATCTGACGCGATCCCAGGTCGAGGCCGTCGCCGCCTATGTCAGCAATCTGCCATGAGTGCCAGGGTCTCGCATGGAATGCAGCGGTCAACCTCGTCAGGCAGCGTGAGATCATGAAGCGCATCGTCCGGACATCTGCGCTCTTGAAATCGTCGCTCATGACATCGTCGTTCGTGACATGGGCGTGGCTTGCGCTTGCCGCCTCGATCGTTCCGGCTTTCGCAGGAGACCATGCCGTTGTCCGCAACTGCACCTGGTGCCACGGCACCTCGGCACAGGGCTATACACTCGCGCCGCGGCTGGCAGGCCAGCGGCCGCTTTATCTCGAAACCCAGATCAGAAGTTTTCGCGAGCACACAAGAGACACTCCGCTCTCGAAACAATATATGTGGAGCGCGGTCGCAGCGCTCGATCCCGGCACCGTGCGCGGTCTTGCCGCTTATTTCGCAACGATCCCGCCAAAGGCCGCCAATGACGGCGATCGGGCGCTCGCTGCCACGGGACGGGCCATCTATATGGAAGGAATCCCGGACGCAAATGTTGCGGCCTGCTACGCCTGTCACGGTCCAAACGCCGAGGGCATTCGGGATATTCCCCGTCTCGGCGGGCTTTCTCGCTTCTACCTGAAAGCGAGGCTTCAGCAGTGGGGTCAGGGCTATCACTCGGTTGCAGGCTCTCCGATGCCGATCGTGGCGCGTTCGCTGGCGCCGGACGAAATCGAGGCGTTAACCTCGTATCTCAGCTTCATCAGGTAGGCAGGTTGCGAGCGCGCGCCTCCGCAAATAGAACCAACGCTAACGTTGCCCATTGCCGCTCGATCTTACGGCGCGGCGGGCGAATGCGCATGCACTGGCCTTAGGAAGCGCCCGATTGAGCCAGGTCAATTGCCGAGGGCGGTCTTGGTGTTACTTTTCGTGCGGGCACAATCTCAAATCGATGAAAGGGGCAACCCATGTCAAACGCTATGCCAAAGGCTCTGATTCTTTATTTTCGTTTCGTCATGGCTTGGACGTTTCTTTATGCCGCATCCCACCAAGTCTTCGTTCCAGGCTGGACTATCGTCGGCTTCCTAAATCATACCAAGACCTTTCACGACTTCTTCGCGATCTTTACGACGCCAACAATGGCTCCGATCACCACCTTCCTCGTCGAGTATGGGCATCTGCTGATCGGCCTATCGCTGCTGACCGGCCTCATGGTACGTGTCAGCGCCGCCTTCGGCGTGGTCCTAATGATCATCTACTGGTTCGCGCACATGGATTGGCCGTTCATCGAGAACACGAATAACTTCATTGTCGACTATCACCTAGTCTATGCAGGCGTGCTAGTGACGCTGATTGTGACGCGTGCCGGCCATGTGTTCGGCCTGGATGCTTGGGCGGAGAACCTCAGCTTCGTGAAAGAACATCCTGTACTAAAGCCACTGGTCGCCTGACGCTAGGACTTGCCGTGCCTCCATCAGTGGTGGGCGCGCGGACGGTGTGATCGAGCAAGCGCATGTCCGTTTTTGCCCAAAGCGGACATCTTCAGATGTCGCATTTGATGTCGCTTTCGGGGGTAAAGCGGACATACCCTGCTGTGCTGCACATGTCCGCTTCCCAAAGCGGACATCGGGCCGTACGGTTCATCGACCTGCACCGACGACGATCACTTCCGCGGCTTGAGCCGCCATTTCATCCATCGAAACGTCATTCCGGGGCGCCGCGAACGTTTTCTAAAACATATCTGTCGTGCGTCTCGATCGTTTCGGACGCTGCACCCATGACCGCTTGCGAATAAAAATAACCGGGCCGATTTCACCAATGGCCACCAAGGCTTGAATACATCATATGGCACGCAGATCTCTTGCCCTTCCGCCAATTGACTGAGCATTTCTGCCAGTTCTTTTCTGGTCATAGAGATTACACCGGGATGGATCCCGAGCTGACTTGGGTGGTAGCAATTTTCTGGATCGCCCGGAAGCCTGAATGGGAGGTCAATTCGGCCCGGCCATTGAGTGGCGTCCGGACCTTTCAATTGTGAAGCGACCCCCATCAGCAACCCGAGTGAACTTGTCTTACAATCTTGAAGAGATTGCAGCCACACGATGCGGATCAAGGACATTTAGCCAGAAGACCGGTGAGGCATCAGTGTCCGCTTTTGGCCCAAAGCGGACATTCCACTATGTCGCATTTGATATCGCTTTGGGGGGTAAAGCGGACATGCCGTTTTGCGCTGCACATGTCTGCTTTTGACCCAAAGCGGACATCGGGCGTAGGCGCCAAGGGGACATTGCTCCTGTATGCGGCGATGGCTACAACTTTTTAAGCGAACGCTTTGCTGCTTTCAAAAACGGTTCAATTTCCGAGGGAAGCCCATGAAGCGCATGACCCTTTTGGCCTTGATCATGATTGCGACAGCTATCGGATGGCTCGGCGGGATCGCGGCAACGCCCTATGCCACGGGCAAAGAGCCGCGCTTTCCCCAACTCACGATGGATCAACTGAACGACAAACAGAAGCCGCTTGGCGAGCAGATAATGAAGGTTTCGAGCGTCGGCCTCGGCGGACCGTACAATCCAATGCTTCGTAGTCCCGTACTCGGCCAGAAAATGTTTGATTTGCTCTATTACCTGCGATGGCAGACTTCGGTGCCACTAAAACTCAACGAGTTCGCCATTCTCATTATTGGTCGGCAGTGGCGTTCGCAGGTGGAATGGTTCGCGCACGCACCACTCGCGATCAAAGCGGGGCTGTCGCCTGATATCGTCAACGAATTAAAAGCAAACAAGCGGCCATCAAATATGACGCCGGAGGAATCGATTGTGTACGACTTCGTGACCGAGCTGACGACTGCGCGTGTCGTGTCGGATGAAACATTCAACCGCGCAAAGCAGCTTCTTGGTGGGCAGCAGGTCGTCGATTTGACCGCAGTCGCCGGCACATACATCACGGTCGCGATGATTCTGTCGATGAGTGAGGAGACCGTCCCGCCTGGCAAGGATTTACCATTTAAGCCTGGCGAGCCCTAGACCATCGCGTCCAAAGCCTGATGTCCGCTATTGGCCCAAAGCAGACATGGTTGCTGCGCTGCATATGTCCGCTTTCGGCGGCAAAGCGGACATGCCGTTTTGCAATGCATATGGCCGCTTTTGGGCCAATAGCGGATACTCGACGACAACGTGGAAGCCATAGATGTAGAGGCCTGCCCCGACATAGATGAATTCGGCCGGGCGGGATTGCGCAAGACAATGATCGGGCGCAACCTGGATTTTTAGATGAGATCCAAAGAAGGATGAGCACTATGGCCCGCATTGTACATATCGCCATTAAAGTTGAGGATCTTGATGCGGCGACAAAATTCTATGAGGAGGTCTATGGCTTTGCGCAGGTTTCGACTGAACGAAATGGTCAACACATTTCAAGACACATGACCGACGGATACATCGATCTTGCACTTATGATTTACGACAGTGAAGACGCGCCAGAAGCGCAACTCGCTGGCAAGGGACCTTGTATTCACCACATCGGAATCGAAGTCGACGATCGAGAAAAGTATGAACAAAAAATCAAAGCTTTTGGTGGAAGTATCCTGTCCAAGCCTGATGCAGGCGCGCTGAAATATCGCTCGCCAGACGGTATAGTTGCCGAAATTGTTGCCGAGGGTCGCTACGAAGAAAAGAAGAAAGCAGTACATGCGAGGTGAGTAATAGCTGCCGTATCGTCCGCTATTGGCCCAAAGCAAACATCGGCGAGTGTACTGCACATGTCCGCTTTCGGGGGAAAAGCGGACATCAACAGACGTCACAAGCAAGCCCTTCCAGTATGCCGATTGAGCCGCTACGATGCCTGTCCTGAGCGTCGGAGGAGGCAATGAGACGGCGCGAGTTCATCAAAGTGCTTGCCGGTTCGATAGCCCTGCGACCAATCGCGGCGCAAGCACAGCCTGACCGGCTTCCGCGTATCGCTCTGTTCATGGGTATTGCCGACGATCTGGAGGGCCGCCGCAGGCGCGCAGAGGCCTTTCGTCAGGCCTGATCCATCGCATGGAATTTCGGAAAGCGTGAAATCACTTTATGGCCCTTAGCGAGCTGGTAATTGCGTTCTGCCAACCATTATCTCGCTGTTAATTTATCTCCTGTAATAGTGGTCCAGCTGCCGAGAAATTTGTGACTCAATGAAAAAGCCTTTCGTGGTCCTCGTTGCCGTGCTCTTTGCATCCCCGACACACGCAGCAGGGTTCTTTGAGCGGCTCCACAACAAACTCGATGAAGGAGTTCGCGAGCTTTGTGCGCAAAAGCCCGACCTCTGCAAAAAGCTCGAAGCGACTCAAAAACGAAACGCTAACACGGCTTCGCAGAGTTCAATTGAGACCGTCCAGATCAATCAACGTACTCGCGACAAATAGTGCTATGCTGTGAATGTCCGCTTTTGGCCCAAAGCGGACATCGCTTAGTGCGCTGCATATGTCTGCTTTCGGGGGTAAAGCGGACATGGGCTGGTGCAGTGTATGAGTCCGCTTTTGACCCAAAGCGGACATTAAATGATCACTCAACGGTTGCTAATTCCGCACTTGGCAGCTGCATAGCCAGCCGCTTGCGGTCGTTATACCA
>Ga0182035_10000005_pt1 | contig 99536 bp, 102 predicted proteins | sample flu12Cox44000170_FD_125969 | JGI IMG/M metagenome (GOLD analysis project Ga0182035, IMG submission 125969) | Lab enrichment of tropical soil microbial communities from Luquillo Experimental Forest, Puerto Rico - flux4day.12C.oxic.44.000.170 | ecosystem: Environmental > Terrestrial > Soil >...
GCGCGGCGGCGATCGTCGCTGACCTTAGCGCGCGGCCACAATTGCGGCTCGCTAGACGATCAATCCTCGGAGATCGGGAAAATATGACGACCGTCAGGGCCGAGCGGCAATGGTTCAACGAGCATAACAGCCGTGAGATCAAGATCGCCATATAGATGTGGAAACAAAGCGCCACCGCGCGATGGCTCCCACTTTAGGCGATCGCCGAGCTTTGCGCTGTCGATCCGCAGCAGCAGAAGGCCGCTTTGACCGGCAAAGTGTATCTCCGCGGTTTCGACGAGCTGGGCCGCGTTCGAAAAATGAATGAAGCCGTCGCGGCGATCGACTTCGGAGCCGCGAAATACGCCCGCGCGCTCGGCTGCTCTGCACAGCCGGACGGGACAAATTTTATAAATTGTCGTCACTGTACGGCAGATTTAGTGGCCGTTGAGTTCCGGACCACCGAGAGGCGGAGAAATCGGCGAGCCGTCAGCCGCGTATTCTCAGGTGAAGGTTAGCATCCGGTAAAAGTCGAGCGTACCCGGGTGCGAAAGAAGTCGCCAGGGAGCGCGCAAATGAAATCGCCGGTCATATGGCCGGCGTTTCGATTGTGAAGGGTACACCGACGGCTACTGGCGATACTGCTGAATGCGTGTTGTGCGCAAACCGGCAAGACCGTGTTGGTCAATTGAGGCCTGCCAAGACAGAAATTCCTCAACAGTCAGCGTGTAGCGCGCGCATGCTTCTTCGAGTGACAACAGGCCGCCACGCACCGCTGCGACCACCTCCGCCTTTCGGCGAATAACCCAGCGTTTGGTCGTCGTGGGCGGCAAGTCCGCGATGGTCAGCGGACTACCATCTGGCCCGATTACATATTTGACCCTCGGGCGATGAGGTTCGGTCATTGGTACACTCACAAAACAAAACTCGACTAACAGTTACTGCGGAAAAACTACAGGTCCCGGCTTAAAATTTGCCTAAGCAGGACAAAGCATCGGACAATGTTTACCCGGTATCCGATAACCTTTTTGGTCACAGATCAAGCCGTCGCATTAACAGCCGGTAATAAAAATGAACGTAGGCAACCTTTACCGTTCCGCAATCAAGTTGTCGGCCCGCGCGGTTGAGCCATTGCGATGTTCTTATTGCGATTTGCCGAATGCGTCTGCGAAGTGGACTTGATCGCGGACTGAGCGTCGCTTTCCGCCTCATCAGTCCTTTCCTCGGGTTCGACGGGCTTTTTCAGTATCGTCGGTTTCGTCGCGGTTTGTTGATGTTGGGCAGGTCGGTTCCAGCGCAATCAATTGAGGCACAGCGTCTGCCGCTACGATTTGCGCCGCCGCGTCGTTCTGATCTGGCGATGGCGCTATTGGCGCGGGTACTGCCCCGTACAGTCTGGACGGCCGCCGCAAAGGTCGTTTGAACGGTGTCGGCGGACCCTGCGCCTGCCGGGCTTCCGTATCGGCACGACCAGGCCTGTTCGCCTCTTTGGCTATGCTGCCATTTGCTCTGGGCGGAGCCCCGGTCCGCGGACGCAGTTTCCGGCGCGGCGGCTGGTGATGCGCCGTCGTCGAGCAGGCGCGCGGTCCGGTTGCTTGGCAGGACGAGGCGTTGTGGGGCTGTGGGGCGTGAATTGTCGGATCGGACGCATCTGTGGCACCTCCGCTATTTCGATGTTTCCACGTGCAATCGTCAGGCCAGCCCTCGAAAGGTCAAATTTCTGTTTTTATTCAGCGCCTTGGGGATCGCCTGAGCGGCTTCTCTCGATGGTTGCCAGGGAGCGGCGACGGCAAAGCGGCAAAATCTGCCGGACCGCTCACCTCCAATTGGACCTCCGCCATCACCACCTGTACTAAGTAGCATCATGCCCAACAGCCTCGATCTCCATGGCCGGCCTGAAGATACCCGTGTCGTCGTTGCCATGTCTGGCGGTGTCGACTCCTCGGCGACGGCCGCCTTGCTCAAGGCGGAAGGCTACGACGTGCTTGGGGTGACGTTGCAGCTTTACGATCACGGCGCTGCGATCCATCGCAAGGGCGCCTGTTGCGCTGGCCAGGACATTTACGATGCGCGGAGCGTTGCCGAGCGCATCGGCATCCCGCACTACGTGCTCGACTACGAAAGCCGTTTCAAGGAAGCGGTTATTGACCGCTTTGCCGAGAGCTACATTCACGGCGAAACACCGGTTCCGTGCGTCGAATGCAACATGTCGATCAAGTTCCACGACCTGTTGATCACTGCGCGGGAGTTGGGCGCCGAGGTTCTGGCGACTGGGCATTATGTCGCCTCGCGGCCGCTGACAGGCGGCGGACGTGCGCTCTATCGTGCGCGCGAACAGGAGCGCGACCAGAGCTATTTCCTTTTCGGCACCACGCGCAAGCAACTCGACGTCCTGCGCTTTCCACTCGGTGAACGAACCAAGACGGAAACGCGCGAGCTCGCTCGACGCTTCGGTTTGGTTGTTGCCGACAAGCACGACAGCCAGGACATCTGCTTTGTGCCGTCGGGTCACTACGCCGATATGATCGAACGGCTGAAGCCGGGCGCGGCGGAAGCGGGCGAGATCGTGGATCTCGACGGGAAGGTGCTTGGATCACATTCCGGCATCATTCATTTTACGATTGGCCAGCGTCGCGGTCTGGGTGTTGCGACCGGTGCGCCGCTTTATGTGGTGCAGCTTGATGCCGATCGTCGGCGCGTTGTCGTCGGTCCGCGTGAAGCGTTGCGCATGAGTCGGATCGTGTTGCGCGACGTCAACTGGATCGGCGATGGCTCTCTCGACGAAGCGCTTGCCGATGATCGTCGCGAGGTGTTTGTGAAGGTCCGTTCGACGCGTCCGCCTCAGGCGGCCTGGCTGCGGCACGGACCCTCGGGTTGCGAGGTCGAACTGGTGGATGGCGAACATGGCGTATCGCCTGGGCAGGCCTGTGTGTTTTATGATGGCGGAGAAGGCCAAGCGCGTGTGCTTGGCGGCGGGTTCATCAAGAGCGCGGCTGCGGCGGTGGACCATCAACGCGACGATGAGCGCATAGCGGCGTCCGTCATGCGCGGTTAAGCGGGCTGCATGAGGGCTGATATCGACAAAACGAGCGTGGAACGTGCCTATGCGCGATGGGCACCCGTCTACGATCTCGTGTTCGGTGCGGTGTTCGATGCCGGGCGACGCGCTTCAATCGAAGCCGCCGAGCAGGCCTGTGGACCGGCGGGCGGGCGCATCCTCGAAGTTGGTGTAGGCACCGGCATTTCGCTTCCGGAATATGCCCGCAGAAACCGGCTGGTTGGTATCGATCTGTCCGAACCCATGCTACGCAAAGCTCACGAACGCGTAGCCGAACACAAGCTGACCAATGTCGAGACGCTGGCTGTGATGGACGCCGAGCGCATGGCGTTACCGGACCGGTGCTTTGATGTGGTCGTGGCACAATTCGTCATCACGGCGGTGCCGAAGCCCGAAGCCACTCTCGACGAATTCGCGCGTGTCATACGGCCGGGCGGCGAGATCGTACTGGTCAATCATATCGGCGCGGAGGCGGGGCCGCGTCGTGCATTCGAAATCTGCTTTGCCCCGATCGCGCGCCGGCTCGGCTGGCGTCCCGAATTCCGCTTCGGTCGGCTGGCCGATTGGGCTCAACGTCACGGTGGCGTGCAATTGGTCGAGAATCGGCCAATGCCTCCACTCGGGCATTTTTCATTGATCCGCTTCCAGCGCGTGGCCGGCACCGCGAACTGAAGGAACTCTCGCTCCCGTCAAGCCGTTATTACTGGGTCCGCGTCACTGAGCGCGGAAGGGAGCGTGCAATGATCCGCGGAATTCGCATGTTTGAAATAGCGACGGCCGCAGTTCTGTTTTCCACGGCGGCAGTCGCTCAGGCTCCGCCGACAACCAAACCACCCGTGGCTCCGAAAGCTGAACAGCTCGACCCGAATGCATGCGCGCAATCGCACACGCCAAGCACAATGGGCAAGGGCGCGGAATCTGTCGACCAGACGCAGGACGCGCAGGGAAATTTGAGCGACAAGCTGGCGCGCTCTGGCGGCGTAATCTGCCCACCGAAAAATGTCGACCCGGAGATCAAGCAACCGACGCCACCAGGCGGCGCAATGCCCGTCATTCCGCCACCTGGGACCCCCGGCGGGGATCAGTCGATACAGCCGAAGTAGCCGCTATCGGGCGGTTCAGTGACACTTGCTTGACAGCGTTTGCCGCGCCTCCCTATATCGCGCTCGTTCCAGCGTTATTTCGGAATGGCGGGGTAGCTCAGCTGGTTAGAGCAGCGGAATCATAATCCGGAGGTCGGGGGTTCGAGTCCCTCCCCCGCTACCAAAGCCGATCTCCGGCGCCGATTGCTCACCACAATTGATCCAGGTTCGCTAACTCGAACGCGGCACGCGAGTGGAGAAATCACCGCGCGTGCCACCATTGCCTATAGCTGAGAGAGCGAGGATACGTCTGAATGTAACATTTGTGACATCGCGATCGGGGCCATTGCTTACGTAACAAGGGAACTGCTGACGAGTTGTTGTTCAGAGAAAGCTTTGGGGTCGCGAAGGCAATAAGCTCAGAGATTGGCTCAGCAAATCCGGTGTTCCGGAGAGCTGTGGCGGTCCCCCGCTACCAAAGTCGATCTCTGGCAATTTGTGACGCTATTACGGCCGTTCGCCATAAAAAACCCTTCACCTCGCGGCTTGCTGGCAATCCTAGGTTGCCCGGGCTCGTGGGCGATGGAACAATCGTATCCTTAAATCGTATCTGTACCTATATCGACTGCCGAAACCCTCTTTATTGTTTGTGGAGCTCCACCATGGTGCGTAGCGCAACGTCGCCGGCGATACACAGTGAGCCGGCGCAGAGGCCGAAGCGTTCCCTGGACGAAGCCCGCGAACATTGGCTGAAGGCGTTTCGTCAGGTGCGCGCTGAAACAGAAAGCCGCGCCTCACGTCTTTCCCCCGAAGACCAGATTGTGCAGTCGATGCCTGATGCGAGTCCTGCAAAATGGCATCGCGCGCACGTCACCTGGTTTTTCGAACAATTCCTGCTGGTGCCGTACGGTCCGAACTACAAGACTTTCGACGAACGATTTCCATTTTTGTTCAACTCTTACTATGTCGCGGCCGGCCCCAGGCATGCCCGACCGCAGCGGGGCCTCATCACTCGTCCGAATGGGGAGGATGTGGCCGGCTATCGCGCGCATGTTGACGCGGCCGTGGAGCGCCTCATTGCTCAGGTGCCGGAAAAGGACGCAGAGCGCGTTTTTTCCATCGTCGAAATCGGGCTCCATCACGAGCAACAGCATCAGGAATTGTTGATTACCGACATCCTGCACGCCTTTGCGCAAAACCCGACTGACCCGGCTTATGATCCGGATTGGCGGGAACCGCGCGCGACACAAGGTCCGCGCGGCTATGTCGAAGTGCCGCCAGGCATTCACGAAATCGGTCACGACTCAGACGGTTTTTGTTTCGATAATGAAACTCCGTCGCATGACGAGTTGATCCCGCATGTGCGGATTGCAAGGCATCTGGTGACCAATGCGGAGTGGCTCGAATTCATCGCGGCCGGCGGCTACACATCTGCATCGCTTTGGCTTTCCGACGGGTGGGCGGCAGTGCAGACCGAAGGATGGCAAGCGCCCGGTCATTGGCGTCACAAAGACGACGGTTGGCATGTAATGACGCTTGCTGGTTTGAAGCCGGTCGACCCTGGTTCGCCGGTTCAACACATCAGCTACTACGAGGCGGATGCGTTTGCTCGGTTTGCCGGCAAGCATCTCCCGAGCGAAGCGGAGTGGGAGGTAGCTGCGCGCGCGAACGTGATCGCGGACGCTTTTGGCATCGCTTGGCAATGGACGCGGAGCGCCTATCTACCGTATCCGGGCTATCGAGCAGCCGAAGGTGCGCTCGGCGAGTACAATGGAAAGTTCATGATCAATCAGATGGTTCTGCGCGGATCCTCGCTGGCGACCCCGGCCGGCCATGAGCGCGTTAGTTACCGTAACTTCTTTTATGCATCGGCACGCTGGCAATTCAGTAGCTTGCGTCTGGCCGAATTCGTGTGAGGGCGTCACCATGGTCGCAGCAGTAGCCCACAAGCGTCTCTCTTCGCAAAGAGTCGACGTTTCCGAGTTTGAAGCCGATGTACTTGAAGGCCTGCGCGCCATTCCCAAGCATGTGCCGGCAAAATACTTTTACGATGCTGCCGGATCGCAGTTGTTCGAACGTATTACCGAGCTTCCCGAATATTATCCGACTCGTTGCGAAATCAGCATTCTGCGTGACCGTGGTGCAGATATTGCAAAACGCATTCCGGCCGGGGCGGCCCTGGTGGAATTCGGCAGCGGATCAAGCAAGAAAGCTCGCATACTGCTCAGTGTCGCTCCGAAACTCGCGGCCTATGTGCCTGTCGATATCTGCGGCGAGATGATCGAGCAGGAAGCGGCGGAGTTGCGGTCCGATTTTCCCCCACTGAAGGTGTTGCCGGTGACCGCCGATATCTGCAAACCGTTTGAATTGCCGGAAGAGGCGAAACAAGCTGCGGTGCGGATCGGCTTTTTTCCTGGGTCGACCATCGGCAACTTCGAGCCACATGAGGCGTCGGGCTTTCTGCGTAATGCGGCAAATATTCTTGGACCCGGCTCGAGCCTTATTGTCGGCGCCGATCTCATCAAGTCCGCAGACGTGCTCAACGCGGCCTACAACGACGCTCAGGGCGTCACCGCGCAGTTTAATCTCAATCTTCTGACCCGGATTAACCGTGAACTTGGTGGCACGTTTCAGCTTTCGACTTTCGAACATCACGCGTTCTACAATCGCGAACGGCATCGCGTTGAAATGCACCTGGCAAGCCTCAAGCGACAGAAAGTCAGGGTCGCTGGAGAGACCATTGAATTTCGCGCCGGCGAAACCCTCCATACCGAGAACAGCTATAAGTACAGTGTCGAGTCACTCGCAGCCCTCGCGCGTGGCGTGGGCTGGCTTCCCTTGGGGGCCTGGACCGACACCCACAAATTCTTCTCAATTCAGGCTTTGAAGCTCATCGCCTGACTTGCTCGAATTCGCCCGCCTGCGCTAAGCCTTGCGGCTGTCCGGCCTTCAATGGCCGGATAGCTTTATTCAAGCAAGGCAGGGCTCATGAAGATCGTCGGTTTTGAATCGAAAAACAGCGTGCGGCTTGGCGTGGTCGACGGCGACAATGTCATCGATCTGCAGGCGGCGGATGCAAATTTGCCTGGCGACCTGGGCGAAGTCTTGCGCCGGAGCAATGGCGATCTCAAACCTCTCGCGGGATTGGCAAAGAATGCCCCGGCCTCCGCGCGCCGACCACTGGCCGGTTTGAAATTTGCATTGCCGGTTGCGCGGCCTGGAAAAATAATTTGTCTCGGATTGAATTATCTCGATCACGTCAAGGAAGGCCCGCAGCGCGACAATATTCCAAAATTTCCCTCAATCTTTTTCCGCGTATTGACCTCGATGGTGCCACACCTGCAGGCGATCGTCAGGCCGCAAGAGTCGACCCAACTCGACTATGAAGCCGAGTTGGTCGCCATTGTCGGGAAGCGGGCGAAACATCTCAGCATGGCGAACGCGGTCGATTGCATCGCAGGCTATTCCTGCGCAAACGAAGGATCGGTGCGTGAATTCCAGCGTCACACGACGCAGTGGGGCATGGGCAAGAATTTCGACCGTACGGGTGGGTTTGGGCCATGGATGGTCACGGCCGACGAAATTCCGTCGGGCGGGAAGGGCCTGAAGATTGCAAGCCGGCTCAACGGCAAGACCATGCAGTCCGACAACACCGACCACATGATGTTCCCGCTTGCCGAGACGCTCGTTTATCTCACCAAAGGCATGACGCTGGAGCCCGGTGATGTCATTTTCACCGGCACGCCGTCCGGTGTTGGTCACGCACGCAAGCCCGAGCCGGTATGGATGAAAGCCGGCGACACATGCGAAATCGAGATCGAGGGAATTGGCGTACTGAGGAATCCGATCGAAGACCAAAGATGACAATAACAATGCATCAAGGCGCCTGGACGAAGGGAGGACGTCGTGAAGCGATTGCATCTCATCGTGGCGACGGCCGTGGGCTTTCTTTCAATCGCGGCGTTGCCCGTGTCCGCGCAGGATTGGCCGTCGAAGCCCGTGCACATTTTGGTGGGCTTTGGTGCTGGTGGCGGGACCGACGTCGCCACCCGAATTCTGGCTGATGGCCTTTCTGAAGCTCTCGGTCAGCAATTTACCGTGGAAAATCGACCGGGCGCCGGCGGCACCATCGCAGGCGGGATAGCCGCTAAGGCACCGAAAGATGGGTACACCATCATCTCGCTCAGTATGGGGCATTCGGTTTCAGCGATTACGGTCAAGCCGGTTCCTTACGATCCTGTCGCCGACTTTGCACCGGTGGGGATCTTCACCAATTCGGCCTTCGTAGTCGTCGTGCCGAAAAATTCTCCCGCAACCGACATCAAGAGTCTTGTCGAATTCGTCAACAAACAGCCGGGCAAACTGAACTACTCGACTGTCGGTCTTGGTTCGACTCAGCATTTTGTTGCGGAGCATTTGCGCCAGCGCGCCTCGATTAATGCACAGGCGGTATCTTATCGCACGACAGGTGAGGTGGTAAGCGCGCTGCTTCGTGGCGATGCCGCGTTCGCGGTCGAGCTCTATCATCCGATCTGCGGGCAGGTGGACTCAGGGGATTTGAGGGTCATCGCAGTAGCGACGCCGCAGCGCTGGCCGGCGATCGCCAACGTACCGACTCTGGCAGAAAGCGGCGTGAGCGGCATCGGGTATCTTGGCTGGTATGGACTGGCATTTCCCGCGGGCACGCCGCAGCCAATCATCGACAAACTTCACAAGGCGATGCAACAGGCGCTGGCCAAGGATGCCGTTAAAAGGCGGCTTGAGGACATAGGCGCCGCCGTAAATCTCTCGTCTCCGGCGGAATTCCAAAGAGTTATAGTGTCAGACATCAAAGGCTTCCAGGAGGTCGCGAAGACCGCTGGCCTGGAGCCGAAGTAGCGCACTCTTTTTTCAACCAACAAAGCGATACAGGAATAAAATGGCCGATCAGTTTAGTGTGCTCGTCATCTGCGGGTCGCTCCGCAAGGGTTCGTACAATGCGGCGCTGACCCGCGCATTGCCCGCGTTAGCGCCGTCAGAAATAAAATTAGTGACCGCGCCGTCGTTCGCGGCGCTACCGCTTTACAACGCCGACATTCAGGAATCCTCGGGTTTTCCCAAGTCGGCGGAGGATCTGGCGGCGGCTATTCGCGCTGCTGACGGCGTTCTGTTCGTCACTCCGGAATACAACTGGTCGATGCCGGGCGGGTTAAAGAACGCCATCGACTGGCTTTCTCGCATGAAGGATCAACCCTTCAAGGAGAAGCCGGTGGCCATTCAGTCGTGCTCGCAAGGCCCGCTCGGCGGCGCACGCATGCAGTATCACTGGCGTATGTCTATGACATTCCTCGCTGCGTTCATCTTCGGCACGCCGGAGATATTCGTCGGCAATGCCGCAGCAAAATTCGACAAGGCCACGCTCGAGCTGACGGATCAGCCGACGAAAGACATCATCAAGACGCAGCTCGCGGCGTTTGCCAAGTTCATCAAGCGACTGAAAGCTGGCGCTTAGCTTGCGGCCTGGGCGCGCTTCGGAAACAGCTGAGGCCGCAATTTGGGTTGGCAGGCCATCATCTTTGGCGCGTATGGCGTTTCCGCGCCCAGTTCTTCCGCCGCGTGCCACGCCCAGCGCGGATCCCACATCGCGCCGCGGGCTAGGCACACCATGTCGGCCTTGCCGGACGCGACAATGTCCTCCGCCTGCCGATAACCGGCGATCAGGCCGACGGTCATCGTCGTAATGCCGCTCTCTTTTTTCACTTTTTCGGCGAAGGGGACCTGGTAGCCGGCCGCGAGTGGAATTTTCTGACGCGGATCAAGCCCGCCGCTTGTCACGTCCATGTAATCCAAGCCGCGTTTCTTGAGCTCTTTGGCGAGAATGACCGTCTCCTCCGGCGTCCAGCCACCATCGACCCAGTCCGTCGCCGAGACGCGCATGCCGAGCGGCTTATGCTCGGGCCATACGGCGCGGACCGCTTCGTACATTTCGATTGCAAAGCGCGTTCGATTCTCAAGCGATCCGCCGTATTCGTCGATGCGCTGATTGGAGAGCGGCGACAGGAACTGGTGCGCCAGATAGCCGTGCGCACCATGCAGTTCGATCACATCATAACCGATGCGATCGACGCGCTTGGCGGCGTCGGCAAATTCGCGAAGGCAACGCTTGATGTCGTCCTTGGTCATGGCATGCGGGATCGGCCAGCCGGTATCGTATGGAATGGTCGACGGCGCCTCGGGCGTCCAGCCACCTTCTTCCTTTGTCATGATCGGCTTGCCGCCGGCGGCGGGCGGGGTGGTCGGGCCCTTGCGCCCGGCGTGAGCGAGCTGCACGCCAAGCTTTGCGACGCCATATTGGCGACAGAAATCAAACACGCGCTTGAGCGCCTTTTCGTTCTCATCCGACCACATCCCTGCGCATCTCGGCGAGATGCGACCCTGGGGATTGACGTTAGTCATCTCGCACATCACCAGTCCGGCGCAGCCAAGCGACATGTTTCCGAGATGCATCAGATGCCAGTCGTTGGCCGAGCCGTTGTCCGAGTTGTACTGACACATCGGCGACACGACGACCCGGTTCGGCAAGGTCAGACCGCGCATGGTGATCGGAGAGAAAAGTACGCTAGCCATTGTTTGGACTTCCTTTCAGGGCGGAGAACTCAGATGCCGGCGTGATAGGCGTGCATGGCGACGACAAGGCAACAGATCGCCCAGAAGATGCAATATTCGACCCCGCCGATAACCCAGATCCAACATTTGGTGACTTTGTAGGTGGCCGCGGCCGCGACCAGCAAGTGAATAAAAGCGATGAAGCCGACGTATTGTAGATAGATGCCAAAAAACAATCCGATACAGAGGACCGTTTCGATTGTACCCGCGATATACATCCACGTTGCTGGCGGTTTGAAGCCGGCCTTGACAAAAAACTCGAGCGTCGCCGGCACGGTGATCTTTCCGATAATGTGAGGGATGAAAAACACCGCGCAGGTAATGCGCAGGATGTTGAACTCGTTGAACAGATTGAATTTGTCGGCAAGCGACATGCTATCAATCCCCCCTGGTGGTTTGCGTCAGGCAGCCACCTTCAATCAAATTCGCACTTCCCGGCGTAAGAGCCAACCCCGTTATAATTTGCGTCCTTTGAGCCACGCTTCACCCTTTGCGTAAAGCGCATCGAGGTCGGGGCCGTCGAGACCCGGCATATCCTTTTTCACCTTGTAGCCGATCTTTGTCTGCAGATAGGCGAGGTGGCGATAGCCTTCCGGGAATTGCGCCAGCAGAGCTTGATCAAGCTTTAGGTTGGCCGAAGGGTCGAGGGGGTCGAGCCGGTCCTTTTCATAAGCCAGACGACGCAGCACAATTCCCCATTTGCCTTTACGCTTTTCAAGAAAATCGTAGAAGCGGCCAGTGCAAACGACGTCACACATCACGCCTTCCACGGGCGCGCGTTGCGAGATCGTCATCTTGGTCTGCGCGATTGCACGCGCCCCCTTGATGTCAATGCTTATGCCGCCAAGCATGTGCATGAGACGCACGCCGCGATCGTAACCTTCCTGACTCACCCGGATGAATTCCTCGTGGGAACCTTGGAACCACGTTGCCCACATCTGTCCATCCTTGTGCCAGACGGTGCGGAAGCGATCCCACATTCGAGCATCGCGCCAGAGCGCCCAGTTTTCGATCAGCTCACGGATCGCCACGCGGTCTGCTGCAGCGCTTGACATAGACGGCCCCTCCATATGGCCGGGCTTGTACCGGCCACCCACGCATTTATGGTGGTGATCTTGCAAGACATGACTGCTCGCGACAAGCATGAGCACGATGAACGGATATCGGAGTAAATGTCATGCCGAGGCTCGCTGGAAAGACCGCAATCGTCACAGGAGGTGCTAAAGGTATCGGCCGGCACTACTCGCAGGCGCTTGCCGCCGAAGGCGCGCGTGTGATGATCGCCGATATTGCCGATGGCCGTGAGCTTGCCGAGGAAATTGCCGGTCGCTACGGGGCGAACTCCGTTGCAAGCAGCAAGTTCGACGTCAGCGACGAGAAGGCTGTGAAGAATCTTGTCGCGCAGACGATTGATCGCTTTGGTCAAATTGATGTGCTGGTGAACAACGCAGCGCTTTACTCCGGGTTGAAACCACGAAATTTCAACGAATGGGATTCGGAGCTTTGGGATCGCGTCATGGCGATCAATATCCGCGGACCGTATTTGATGGTCCGCCATGTGGCGCCGCATATGATGGCGCGCCGCACCGGCAAGATCATCAACATCGCATCGGGCGCCGCCTATAAAGGCATCCCGCGGATGTTGCCCTATGTCACGTCGAAAGGCGCAATGCTCGCCTTCACACGTTCGCTGTCGCGCGAGCTCGGCGAATACGGCATCGCGGTCAATTCGCTGTCGCCAGGCTACATCCTAAGCGACACGGGTCTCGAAAACGCAACGCATGTCGAAGAGGAGCGCGTGCCGGTGCGCAATAGCCGTGCCTTCAAACGCGACGCCTATCCGGAGGATCTGCTCGGTGCGCTTTTGTTCCTGGCGTCGAGCGATAGCGATTTCGTAACCGGGCAGTCGATCGTTGTGGACGGCGGCTCGGTCAATAATTAGCTCATAGAAGGCATGCCCGGGCCGGGTTTCGACCCGCGGCGAAATCGGCTATAGAAGCCGCAAAATGACATTCCGTTGGAAGGAGCACACCCATGACGCTTGCAATCGACACTCCCGGTTCCAAGCACAACATTACAGGCGCGCGGCAGGCCTATTACGACAAGATCTCCAAGTATCACCTGGCGCCGCTGTGGGAAGTGCTCAAGGGCCTCGTCACGGAGGAGCCCAAGACGCAGATGCTTCCGGCGCTGTGGAAGTTTGGCGAGGTTGAAAAACTGATGCTCGAGGCCGGCGATGTCATCACGGCTGAGGAGGCGGAGCGCCGCGTGCTGGTATTAGAGAATCCAGGCGAGCCCGGGAAATCGCGCATCACCAATTCGCTGTTTGCGGGCATCCAGCTGATCATGCCGGGAGAGATTGCCGACGCGCACCAGCATGTCTCATCTGCCATCCGCTTCGTGCTCAAAGGCAAGGGCGCCTATACGGCGGTCGAAGGCGAGAAGGCGCTGATGGAGCATGGCGACTTCATCATCACCGCCAACTGGGCTCCGCACGATCACGGCAATCCGGGCAAGGAGCCGGTCATGTGGCTCGACGTGCTCGACATGCCAACAGTGAACCATTTCCAGGCGTCGTTCGCTTCGCACTTCGATGAGAAAATGCAGAACGTCAATCACGAGGACGGCGATTCCTTTGCGCGCTACGCCACCGGTGTGCTGCCGGACGGCGCGCCCATCCACCTCAACCGTTCGCCGGTGATCAATTATCCCTACGCCAGGATGCGCCCGATCCTCGAGCGGCTGAAATCGACCGGTGACGTTAACGCCCATCACGGTGCACGCGTACGCTATGCCAACCCAATCAATGGCGGGCCGGTCCTGCCCACCATGGGCGCAAATCTCGCGCTATTACCGAAGGGTTTCAAAGGTCAACCGTACCGCTCGACCGACGGCACCATTTTCGCCGTGGCCGAAGGCCAAGGCACTACGACGATTGACGGCAAACCCTTCGAGTGGGGCGTGAACGACGTATTCGTTGCGCCGCCGTGGAAGCGTTACTCGCACACCGTAACAGGTGGCGACGCGGTGCTCTTCTCAATTTCCGATCGGCCGGCACAGGAAGCTCTCGGGCTCTGGCGCGAAGGCAGTTGAACGCAACTAGTACGGCGTGGCGGGCACGTCGGCTGGCTTGCTTTGCTTGCCGCGGAACCTATCGAACGCAAGCAAGGCAACTGCGCCGATAAGACCTGCCGCATTGATCCAAATTGCGCCGTTGAATGCTTCCGGCGGCAGCACCACCGCGAGCGACACGACAGCATAGAGTAGCCGTCCCAAGCGCCCAAGCGGCGCCAGCGCAAATCCAACGGCAGCCGTGGTGCCGAGCCAGATTCCGAATGTCACGCGCGCGGAATTGAGCACGATTTCGGTCCAGGTTCCGTCCATCAGCAAGCTCGGCGTCAGTACGAAGAGGAACGGCAGGATGAATGTGCTCCAACCGACCACGCAGGCGATCCAGCCAGTTGTCCAGCCATCGGTGCGGGCGATGTTGGCCGCGGCATAAGCAGCGAAGGCGACGGGCGGCGTGATCATCGAAAGAATGCCGTTGTACATGACGAACATGTGGGCTGCCATCGGCGTGACGCCAAGCTTGACCAATGCCGGGGCAAGCAACGTCGCGGTGAGGATGTAGACGCTCACCGTCGGCAGACCGATGCCGAGCACAAAGGCCAATACGGCAATCAGAAGCAAGAGCAGGAACACGTTGCCGCCCGCCAGCGCCAGCAACTGAATCGTCATGCTGAAGGCAAGGCCGGAAATACTCATGATGCCGACCATGATGCCGGCGGCCGCGCCGATCAGAATGATATCGAGCGATACGCGGCCGGTTTCCATGATCGCCTTCAAGATGTCGATCAGACCGAGCCGCCTGCCGCGATAGCCAAAGATCATCGCCAGCACGATCAGTATGCCGGTCGAGACGATGGCCGCTTTCTCCGGCGTGAGAAGGGTCACGTCAGGATACATCAGCGCAAAAACCAGGAAGACGATCGGGACCAGAAAGTGCCAACCGGATTTGAGCACCTCGGACACCCTCGGCGCGTCGGCTATCTGTGCCGCACCGATCTTGTGTTTGGCGGCCTCGAGGTCGACGTGGAAGAACAGGCATGCGTAGTACAGGACCGCCGGAATGGCGGCCGCGACGCAGACCGCGCCATACGGCACTTGCAAAAATTCCGCCATGATGAATGCGGCGGCGCCCATCACCGGCGGCATCAACTGTCCACCCGTTGAACCGACCGACTCGATAGCGGCAGCGCGATAAGGTGTAAATCCGGATCGCACCATGGTCGGGATGGTCACGATGCCGACCGCAAGGACATTGCTCACCGCGCTGCCCGAGATCATGCCGAACAGCGCCGATCCAATGACCGCAATTTTGGCCGCACCACCGCGGAAGCGACCCATGGCTGCCATAGAAATATCGGCGAAAAAGTCCGCGCCACCGGTGCGTGCAAGCACCTGACCGAGAATGGTAAAGGGGATCACCACCATGACGGCGACTTGCAGGATCGACCCGATCGCGCCGTTGATGTCGAGGCCGAGATAGACCGTCATCCGCTCGGGCGAGACATAACGGGTCTGAAAGTCCCCGGGGAGGTGAGGGCTGATGTAAACGTAGACGGCCATGGCGGCGATCATGCCGACAAAGCCCCAACCGTTTGTGCGACGGCTTGCCTCCATGATCAGCGCGATGAGCAAACCGCTGACGATCAAGCCGTTCAACGGGATCATTACCGCTTCATCGGTCAGCGTCGCATAACGCGCGGCGATGTAGCCGCAGAGTACAAGCGAGAGAGCCATGGCGGCCCAGTCGGTCCAGTGGCGCGGTCGCGAGGTGTCGGCGATGTACGCAAGAGCCAATGTCAGGCCGAGGCAGACTGTAAGCAGCTGTTCAGTATAGAAAGAGACATTGAAGACCTGGCGGGGGATGTCGAGCACCCACAGCACCACTGCAGCCACAAGCAGCGACTGCAAGACATTCGTCCAGAGAACGGTGGCTTTCGATGCGGCGGAAGCAAATTCCGCCGCATCCGGAATGATCCGCTCTTCACTCACTGAAGGGCCTTGGCCTGGATATTGTGTTCCTTGAAGTACTTCAACGCGCCGGGATGATAGGGAATGTTGTAGTTCTTATAGAGTCCCGCCGCCGAAAACTCCCGCAGGGCTGGCTGAATTGAGATCAAGTCGGCTTTGTTGTTTTCGAGCGTCTCGATGATTTTATAGACCGTGTCGTCGCTGACCTTCGCGTTCGTGAATACCATGTTGTCCCAGGTGTAGACGTTCATCGGTTTCTCGACACCGACAAAGAATGGATTCGGGGCGGCGGGTGTCAGATAGCCTTCCGGCAGGATTTTCTTTGCCGCGGCCATTCCGCTTTCCGGTATTTCGAGCGCGCGAATGCCGCCGACCGTCGCGTCCACTTCACGCACTTTCGGCGCACCAAATGCAAAGAAGAACATGTCGGCCGCGCCCGACGTGAAATCGTCAGCTCCGCGGATCACATTCGGGATCAACACCGGCGTCACGTCTTTTTCGGTCAGCCCGCCGGTTGCCAGGATCGCTTTGACCATTGGGTCTATGGTCCTCATCGCGGAATAGCCCATGCCCACCTTTTTTCCCTTCAGGTCGGCCATCGTTTTCATATTCGTGTCCTTGCGCACCCAAAACGCGCCTCGTAGGGCGTGCAGCGAGCCGATCAGCCGCAGGTTCGGGTTGGCAGCTTTGGCCACCTCAACCTCAAAAATATTAGCGATCCCGAACTCTGCCTCCCCACGACCCACGAGAGGAATGAGCACGGACTCGCCGGCCGTAGGCTGGATGACGACGTTCAATCCAGCTTTCTCCTTTAGGATTTTTGCAACCGCCGTTCCCGACGTGTGGTTGAGCGTGCCCGGCTGCATCGTCGCAAAGCCGAAGGTCTGAGCTTCGGCGAGGCCTGCGCTCAGCACAATAATCGCAAGACCAGCTGAGAGTGCGCGAAGAGTGCGAGATCCCCGTGCCAGATGCGGCGTCAACATGAGGTAGTCCTCCCTGAACATTCTGTTTATAAGCGTCGGGTTTCCGGATTGCGCACGCCGTGGCTTCGTACGGCTATTCTACCTCCAACTCTACACGGGTCGAACAGCAAGGCGAGCCGCACGTTATAGTTTGCCGTGTTGGGCGGGCCGGTGCCCACGGGATAAAATTTACCCGGCCGGGAATAGACCAGGGTCCAAAGGGAGGATGCAATGCAATTGCAACAGCTAAGCGCCGGACGCGGCGCGCTCACCGCAGTGCGGACGGGCGAGGGCCGGGATCTGGTCTTGTTGCACTCATTGCTCGCCGATCGTTTTGCCTTTGACCCGGTGTTGCCAAAGCTCGCGGCGAAGCATCGCGTCACGCTGTTCAATTTGCCGGGTTTCCACGGATCGCAGGCGGCAATGTTGGCGCTGATGGACGCCTATCTCGCGGTGATCGAAGACGGGTTCGACGAGTTTGGAATAGCCAAGGACGCGGTATTGATCGGCAATGGGTTCGGAGGCACCGTCGCGCTGGCATTTGCGCTCGCCCATCCGGAACGAATATCCAAGCTCGTGATCAGCGATGCCGCGGCCGGATTTCCTCCTGAAGGGCGCGAAGCGTTCGCGGTCATGGCGCAGAAAGTCGCCGAAGGTGGGCTGGGCAGCATTGCGGAGATCGCCGCGAAACGGGTTTTTTCGCCGGGCTATCTCGCCGCCCATCCCGAGAAGATCGTGGAACGCAAGAAAGTCCTGATGGGCATCGATCCAAAGGCATTCCAGGCGGCCTGCAGAATACTGCAGGAAACCGATCTGGTTCCCCTGCTGCACCACATGAAAGTCCCGACGCTGGTCGTGTGCGGTGAGTTTGACCAGGCCACGCCGCCGGCGCTCGCCAAACAAATCGTCGAGAAAATTCCCGACGCCAAGTACGTCGAGCTACCCGGCTGCGGTCACTGTCCGCCGCTCGAACAACCCGATCAGTTCATTGCGGCGATCAAGGACTTTGTCGGGCTGTAGTCAGCCCAAGGCGTTAAGTACGGCCTTGGCAATGGCCGCGGTTCCGTCCTTGCCGCCGTACTCCATAGGTTTGATGCCGCAAGCATAGGCATTGTCGACCGCACGCTCGATGCGTTGCGCGGCGTCGGCTGCCGGTTGGTGGTCATGTTTATCGGCAAGCCAATCAAGCATCATTGCCGCGGAAAGGAGCATGGCGGTCGGATTCGCTTTGCCCTGACCCATAATATCGGGCGCAGTGCCATGGCATGGCTGAAACACCGCATGTTTATCACCGATGTCGGCCGAAGGAGCGATGCCGAGCCCGCCGATCAGTCCGGCCGCCAGATCGGAGAGAATGTCGCCAAAAATATTCTCCATCACCATCACGTCAAAATCCCAAGGCCTTCGCACCATCAGTGCGGCGCACGCGTCCACATACACATGGCTTGTTTTCACGTTAGGGAAATTTTTAGCGCGCTCGTCAAAGATCGAGCGGAAATAAGCGTAAGCCTTGAATGCGTTCGCTTTATCGACGCAGGTCAGCAGGCCCGCCTTGCCGCGCTTCTTGCGGCGCTCTGCGAGCCTGAGCGAGAAATCGAACAAACGCTGTGACGTCTTGCGGGTGATCACCAGCGTCTCACGTGCTTCATCCTGGGTGACAACACCCTTACCCATGGATGCGAACAGGCCTTCCGTCGATTCTCTGATCAATATGAAATCTATGCCGCGCGTCTGCGCATCAACGATCGGGCTGGGCACACCGGGGATGAGACGCGCCGGTCGCACGCCAGCATAAAGATCGAAAATAAATCGTAGTTCGACCTGCGGCATGATCTCGGTATTGTCGGGATAGCGCACGCTCGGCAAACCACAGGCACCAAGCAGGATGGCGTCGGCCTCCTCGCAAAGCTTGATGGTCGAATTCGGCATTGACTTGCCTGTTTCTTGGTAGTGACCCGCCCCCGCAGCGCCCTCGGTAAAACGGAAAGCGAGGCTCGGAGTGGTCGCCTCGATCCGGCGCAAGATTTCGAGCGTTGGCGCCATGACTTCGGGCCCGACGCCGTCTCCAGGCAGCACCGCAACATGAAAAGCAGTATTGGTGGACATTGATTTTCCGGATGGTCTTGTGTGGGTCTCGGCGCTAATGAATACGCTGACACCTCTGCGCGCAAGAGATCATTGAAGATCTTTGAGGGCCACCAATGCCGCGTTTTGCCGCTAACCTCGGCTATCTTTTCACGGAACGGCCGCTGCTTGAAAGAATCGACGCTGCTGCGGCCGCGGGCTTCAAGGCCGTTGAGCTGCAGTTTCCCTACAACGTGCCGGCCGCCGCAGTGAAAGCGGCCATCGAACGAAATCGGCTCACCATTCTCGGACTCAACACGCCACCCGGCCGCGAAGGCGAATTCGGACTCGCGGCCGTGCCAGGGCGGCAGAAGGATTGGCAGTCATTGTTCACCCGTTCGCTCGACTACGCGAGCGCAATCGGCGCGAGCGCGATCCATTGTCTTGCCGGCAAGGTTGCCCCCGAACAACGTCCGGCCGCCGATCGCGTTTTCCTCGAAAATTTGGTGCACGCCGCCGATCTTGCTGCCGCCAAAAAAATTAAGCTGTTGATCGAGCCGATCAACGGTCGGGACAGGCCGAACTATTTTCTCAATCACGTCGAGCATGCTGCTGCCATCATCGAAAACGCCGCGAAGCCCAATATCCGCATGCAGTTCGATTTCTATCATGTGCAGATCGTGGGCGGCGATTTGATCCACCGTCTCGAGAAATACCTCCCCGTGATTGGACACCTGCAATGCGCGGCCGTACCGTCCAGGCACGAGCCGGACGAGGGTGAGATCAACTATGCGGCCATATTCGAGGCCGTGGACCGGCTCGGATACCAAGGCTGGATCGGAGCCGAATACAGGCCGCGTACGCGAACGGAAGACGGCCTGGGTTGGGCACGCAAATACGGCGTGATGCCGTCACGCTAAGTATCCCAACAAACTTCTTGAAAACTAACGCTCTCTTCCTTGCCTGCGGGCGGGGCGTTGCTAGATTGATGGTATGTTCGAAGGTCAGAAAGACGATCCCAATTTAACTTCGCCGATAAATCCGCTGAAGGAGGCCGTGCGCGACGCGCGCATCGAGGCGGCCGAGCGGTCGGGCGTCGTCGTCGATCTGCGTGACGCCGATGTCGCGCGACTCGAACTGCTCAATGATGCTCTCGATCCCTTGTTCAAGGATGTGCCCGGGGACGTGGAACTATTCGACCGCGCGGTGAGCAAGGGCGATGTGCCAAGACTCTGGATCGACGTGGTCGCACATGTCGAGATGGGTCGCGACAAGCGGCAGTATCGTTTCGTGCAGGACACGCGGTACGGTCGCGCCGTGTTGGCGGAATCTTATGAAGTGCCCGCCATGGTCGACGCAATCACCCGGTACGTCGCACGTCGACTGGTCGAGCGTGAGCGTGCCCTTAGCGACGATGAAGGGCGCGGTGTCGCGCAGTTGGTCTTGCGACGAGCGCGCAATCAGCGTCGCTGGCGCGCTATCCGCATTTTCATTTACGGTCTGATTGTTGGCGTGGTCGCACTTTCCGCGCTGGCCATGCTCAGCGGCCCGCACTCCTAGCCAGTCAACATAAAGCGCTTTTGCTGCGAAACCTCGCCGGAGGCCGCGAGACCGCGCGATATGAGTTCGCACTCCCAGGCGCCGGGTTCGCCGCCGATCCGGTAGAGATTGTATGCGGCGGGATCCTTATCGGTGCCCGGTCTGGTTGATGCCGACGGCACACCAACGGCGGGAACCTGCGTGCCATTCGGTCCTTCAAGCCAATTGATCATGTGAAGATGGTCGTGCCCATGGAGCAACAGATCTGCGCCGTGCGCGGCGATCACGCGCTTCAGGACGTGCGCGTCCATGAGCTGCTTGTGCTGCGCGGATTCAGTGACGGGCGGGTGATGAATCAGGACGATGCGAAAGACCTTTTCATTGCTGAGTTGATTAAGCATCGCCGCAAGCTCGGCGAGCTGTTTGGCACCCAACCACCCTGTTGCCAGAAACGGCGCAGTCGGGACGCCGCTCGAAAGCCCGATCAGCACGACATTGCCGCGTCGGCGTACATAAGGGAAGCCGCCGACGTCTTCGTCGCCATTCATGTACGGTCCCCACTGGCGAGCGGCAAAAGCGGCAGCTTCGCCCACGTAAATGTCGTGGTTGCCGGGAATAAGACTGACGTCCTCCGCGGAACCCAGGCCCTCAAGCCAATCGCGACCCTGTCGAAATTCCGCAGCAAGAGCGATATTGGCGATGTCGCCAGTGACCGCGATGTGGTCTGGCTTTTGCGCTTTGAGGTCGGCAACGATCTCCGCGAGCGTTTCAGCGTCGTGAACGAAACGACGCTTTTTTTGCCAGTTGATATAGCCCGTCACACGTTTGCCGATCAGTTCCTTCCAGTGGGGAGTCGGCAGCGGTGCGAGATGCGGGTCGGAAAGATGGGCGAGGGTGAACATTGTGTTGGTCGCGGTCGGGTTTGCCTCGGCCATCCCGCTCACAAGTTCAGCGTTCCTGTCGAGAAGATTCGTACAATGTGCAGCGTGACAATGACAGTTACGAACTGCCGATCAATATGCCGGCGATGAAGACCAAGGCCCCACCGACAACCACCTGAAATGCGGCGCGCAGGAAGGGCGTGTCCATGTAACGCATGCGTATCCAGGAGATCACTCCGAGCTCGATCACAACGACAATTACGGCGAAAATGGTGGCGGTCGTGAAGTGGGGAATGAGGTAGGGCAATGTATGACCGAGGCCGCCCACGGCGGTCATAAGGCCGCAGACCGGGCCGCGTATCCACGGCGACCCGCGGCCGGTCAAAGAGCCGTCATCAGAAAGGCCTTCCGCGAAAGCCATAGAAATCCCGGCGCCGACCGAGGCGGCGATACCGACCAGGAATGTCTGCCAGGTGTTGTGGGTGGCAAAGGCGGCGGCGAAAAGCGGTGCAAGCGTCGACACCGAGCCGTCCATGAGGCCGGCAAGCCCCGGCTGCACATATTGCAGCATGAAGGCGCGTTTGGATGCCGCATCCTCCTTGGCGCGTGCGCTGTCGGTGAGAATTTGCTCGCTGAGTTTGTGCGCAAGGCTTTCATGACCGGCTTCGGCCTCGGCAAGTTCGAGCAGAAGCTGTCGCACGGAAATGTCACGCGCGCCGTCGGCTGCCTTGCGGTAAAAGCGTTGCGCCTCATCTTCCATTTTTTCGGCGAACTTGCGCGCTTCGCCAAGGATCAGAGGGCGTGTCAGCCAGGGCGTCGACTTGTGCGGGATGAAGTCCTTGACGTCGTTGCGGCGGATGAGGGGCAGGTGTTCGCCGAACTTATCTCGATAGAGGTCGTACAGTATCGTGCGATGGTGCACCTCTTCCTCGGCCATCTCGTCGAAGACCTTGGCCGACGCCGGGTACTGCTCGCGAAGGCCTTGCGCGAAATCGCGATAGATGCGGCTGTCTTCTTCTTCATTGGTGATCGCAAGGGCCAGAACTTCCTGTTCGGTCAGATCGGCAAAACGTTTCACGGAAGGTCCCTTCAGGTGCGTAGCAAAGGCTTTTTATATTAGAATTATTCTAAACAGAGAACCCGCTTTTTAAGGCCTGTGAATGGACTTTCGCTAGAAAGACTGGTCCACGAGAGACGACCCATGGGTGTCAACCGCCTGCGCCTCATGTTCGAACCTGCCATCCGGCGGGGCATGCATTTCTATTGGCGGTTCTCGCGCGCGGCGACACTCGGGGTCCGCGCCATGGTGATCGACGGAAGCGGCCGGATTTTTCTGGTCAAGCATTCCTATGTCGACGGCTGGCATCTGCCCGGCGGCGGCGTGGAGACGGGGGAGACGCTTCTCGAATCACTGACGCGCGAGCTGGCCGAGGAGGGCAACATCCGGCTCGGGGCCCAGCCGCAACTCCTCGGCATCTACTTCAACAAGCGCGTATCACGACGCGATCACGTGGCGCTGTTCATCGTTCGCGACTTTCGGCAGGACGAGACCCCGAAGCCGAACTACGAGATCATCGAGCACGGGTTCTTTCCGCACGACGCGCTACCAAAGGATGCAACGCGCGCGACACGCGCCCGGGTAGCCGAAGTTTTCGGCGGGGCAGTAGTCAGCGAATTGTGGTGAAGCTCAGCCGAATCGCGCCCGGTCATGGGGGGCGGCGAAGTCGAGTTGCGGCCCAATAGGAACGATACCGGTTGGGTTCACCTGACGTTGGCTGCCGTAATAATGCCGCTTGATCTGCTCGACGCTGACCGTCTCGGCAACGCCAGGGACCTGATAGAGATCGCGCACGTAGTTTGAAAGGTTCGGAAATTCGTAGATGTGCCGCCAGTTGCATTTGAAGTGAGAGTAGTAGACGGCATCGAAACGTATCAAAGTACAGAACAGCCGCCAGTCAGCTTCGGTGGTCGTATTGCCGACCAGATAGCGGTGTTGCGACAGGACCTGCTCGAGCTCATCGAGCGTGTCGAAGACATTGCGAAATGCCTGTTCGTAGGCCGCCTGCGTCGTGGCAAAGCCGGAACGATAGACTCCGTTGTTGATATTCGGATAGATGATCTCATTGAAACGATCGATTTCAGCCCGCAAGTTTTCCGGATAGTAGTCGGTGCCCACGTTAGTAAAGGCGTTGAAGGCCGAGTTGAGCATGCGGATGATCTCGGGGGATTCGTTGTTGACGATCGTCTTGCGCTTCTTGTCCCAGAGAGCCGGCACACTGACGCGGCCGGAGTAGCGGGGATTCGCGAGCAGATAGATCTCGGACAGCTTGCTCTTGCCGTTCACGTCGTCGCCCGTGGAGCCCTCGGATTTGTTGAAGGTCCATCCCTCACGGCCCACCTGAGGCGACACGACCGAGAGCGAGATCACGTTCTCGAGGGCCTTCAGCTTGCGGAAAATGATCGTGCGGTGCGCCCAAGGGCAGGCAAGCGAAACGTAAAGATGATAGCGGCCAGATTCTGCGGGAAAGCCCGCCTGGCCTGAAGGGCCGGCACTTCCGTCCGGCGTCACCCAATTGCGGAATTGCGCGGCGGGCCGGATAAAATGGCCGTCTTTCGTACGCGAAACGTCATCCTGCCAGACGCCATCGACCAGAAGTCCCATGCACTAACTCCTTAAACCTGAGTGCTTTCATTTAGTCTTTTGCTACGTGAAATGCCACGGGCAATGGACCGAAATCGGTCGAGATGCTAAGCGGCAGCGCGCGTGATACGGACTGTGGAACGCCATGAGCGAGCTGGCGCTGACAATTCTGCCGGAGACCGCCGCCGATGCGCCCGCGATCGAGCGGTTGCATGAGCGCACATTTGGGCCTGGCCGCTTCGCGCGTACGGCATTTCGCATCCGTGAGGGACGAGGGCATGTGTTGAGCCTGTCGTTCACGGCACGCATCGGCACGCTTCTAATCGGTTCGGTAAGGCTGACACCAATCTGTATCGGTGAAACACCGGCATTGCTGCTCGGTCCACTGACGATCGAGCCGCCCTTCCGTTCGCACGGCGTTGGCACCGCGCTCGTGCAGCGCGCGCTCAGCGAAGCAAAATCCAATGCCCACAAACTGGTGGTGCTGGTCGGCGACGAACCGATCTACGCCAAGTCAGGTTTCAAGCGCATCCCGAAGGGGCAAGTGAAAATGCCGGGACCGGTAGATCCCGCGCGGCTGTTGGTGGCAGAACTTGCGGGGGGCGCCTTTGATGGTGTCGCGGGACTGATCCGGCCGGACTGGGAAATAGCGTGACTAGCGTCCTTCTCGTGCCCACGTCGCAGCGAGCGAGCCGATCAGCAGCAGAAGGCCGATAAGTCCGGCAAAGATCGGCAAGACGCCGATGCCGCGCACGACGCTGGCATCGCGCATCTTCAGGCCAATCCAATCATCGCCCTTGAACGTGGTGCTAGTGCGTACCGGAACCACGCGCGGCACGTTCACATGATCACCATCAGCGATCCGCCGTACGTCACCGCCGGTCGCATTGCTCAATGGACTCAGCACCTCGGTCGTGGACGTCACCTCCGCGAATTCCCTCGGGTTCGCCGGGCCGACGTTTGTCAGCGCCGTCAGCTTGCCATCCGTCGCGCGCCAGAGGCCGAGTTCGTTGGTCGTCGTTGTCGCGCGCCACAGTCCGGGCTCGACTTTCTGAAGATCAATCGGTCGGGTTTCGCCGGTCGGAGAGGTGAGCGTCACTTGATTGACGGTGTCGGCCATTGTCTGACGCTGAACGGTGATGTCGTGTCCGTGCACGATCAGCCGCAGAGCCTCCTCCTCCAGATCCGGTTGCTTCATCAGCCAATGGGACAATCGGCGCAAAAGGTCGAGATGCGGTCCGCCGCCTTCGTAGCTGCGCGCCCACAGCCAAATGTGGTCGGACAACAACAGGGCCACACGACCTTCACCCTCGCGCGCGAGGACAAGAAGCGGCTTGCCATCAGGGCCCTCCATCACGTTTGTGCCGGTGCTGCGCTTGATATCCACGAGGCGGAACCAGTGACTCCAGTGTGGCGGATCGGTATCTGAGCCCTCAAGGTTGCGTGTGACCGGGTGCCGCTGGCCGGCCTCGGTGAGCCGAGCCTGGAAGCTGCGTTCGGTGATCTCGCCGGTCGGCTCTGCGGGGAGGATTCCGTCAAGAGGTGTTCGCCAGATGCTGGTCGGGCTTGCGTAATCCGGGCCGGCGGCAATCAGAACCGCGCCGCCATCGCGCACATATTTCGCGATGTTATCGAAGTAGATAAGGGGCAACACGCCTTGCCGCGCATATCGGTCGAAAATGATCAACTGGAATTCCGAGATCTTCTGCTGAAACAGCTCACGGGTTGGGAAAGCGATCAGCGACAACTCGTTGATCGGGGTGCCGTCCTGCTTCTCTGGCGGGCGCAGAATCGTGAAATGCACGAGATCAACCGATGCATCGGACTTGAGCAGATTGCGCCAGGTGCGCTCACCCGCATGCGGTTCGCCAGATACCAGCAACACACGCAATTTGTCGCGCACGCCATCGATCGAAACCACCGCGCGGTTATTCACCTGTGTAAGTTCCCCTTCGAGCGGGGAGGCTTCTATTTCGACAATATTCGGTCCGGCATGCGGAATCGGCACATTGAACTTGATGTCAGTGTGTGTGGTGACGACACGCTTTTCCAGGATCTCTCCATCGCGGCGGACGGTGACTTCGGCGGCCCCGGTCTTGGCGCCCTGATCCTCGACTTGGAAACCGACGGTCTGCGACTGACCGACGATGCCGAAACGTGGTGCCAGCGTCAGCACGACACGGCGATCAATCTCGTCCTTGTGACCGGTGATCAGGGCGTGCAGCGGCGCGGACAATCCCAGCGTGGAAGCATCTGCCGGGACGTCGTGGACGCGACCATCGGTGATCAGGACGGCGCCGGCCACGCGGTCAGGCGGGACATCGGCGAGCGTGGACGACAGTGCCGAGAACAGCTTGGTGCCATCGGTTTCGCCATCAGCAGCCCCGGCCTCGGCGACGCGTACTTCGAAACCCGGAATTCGCTTGAGCCGCTCTACCAGAGTGTCGCGTGCCTGTTCCGTCTGCCGGGTGCGATCGCCGAAATTCTGGCTCGGACTTTTATCCACAATGACGGCGGCAACTGAGGGAATGGGATCGCGATCCTCGCGAGTGAGCGAGGGGTTTGCCAAAGCGAGCACCATCAGGCCGAGCGCTGCGGCGCGTAGCGGGGCTCCGCGGTTGCGCACGATCAGCAGTATCGCCGAGATCAGCAGGGCGACCGCAAAGGCGACCCAGACCAGGTAGGCGGGCACCAAAGGAGCAAATGAGATACCGAGGTTCACCAGGCCGCTCCTATTGCCCGAGCCGCTCGAGCAGCGCCGGAATGTGAACCTGATCAGCCTTGTAGTTGCCGGTCAGCGCGTACATCACGATGTTGACGCCGGCGCGGAAGGCGAATTCGCGTTGGCGCGGCTCACCCGGGACCATTGGCAGCATCGGTTGACCGTCAGGTCGCATCGCCCACGCACCGGCGAGATCGTTCGAAGTGATCAGGATCGAGGAAACACCGTCGCCGGCCCGCGCCGGTCGGTTGGGCTCTTCATCTTCATTCTCCGCCGGCAGCGCCTCAACCCAAAGCTGGCCGGTCGTGAAGCGGCCGGGGAAATCGCGCAGCAGGAAAAACGTCTTGGTCAGTACGTGGTCGTGCGACACCGGCTCAAGCTCAGGGATATCAAGCGAGGACAGAATTGAGCGCAGTGCGACCATGCCGGGGCCGCGCATCTCGCCGCCAGGACCAGCCGGCGCATCGATCGCATCGCGCGTGTCGAAGAGTACGGTGCCGCCCCGCTTCATGTACGCGTCTATCTTTTCAAGCGCGGCCTGCGAAGGCTTCGGGGCGTTCGGGGAGATCGGCCAATAGATTATTGGAAAAAACGCAAGCTCGTCGCGCGCAAGATCAAGACCGACAGGATCGGAAGCCTCCAGCGCCGTGCGTTGCGCCAGAAAAAGAGTAAGTCCCTGCAACCCGGCTTTGCTCACTTCGTCGACGGCCGGATCTCCGGTGATGACGTACGCAAGATGCGTCTGCAGGGTCGCCTTCATGGCGAAGTCCTGTTGCTGCGCTGTAAGCGGCGGGGCCTGTGGTGCAGTCTGCGCGCGCACCCCCTGGTGAAGGGACAGGGATCCGAACAGACCGATCGCCAGCAACGCGGCCGCGGCACGTCGGCGTGGTCGCAAGGCACTCAGCCCACCAGACAACATCACGACCACCAGCGCATCGAGAACGAGCAGCGCGAGCGCGGCGAGAAAGATTGGCCCACGCAGATCAAGAGGTTCGCCGTGCCGGTAGACATCAGTGCGTGCATTCAGCGACGACGTGTCGAGCGGAACCGGCCGGTCCGCGGGTATGAGTGTGTTGACGGCGACAAGACCTTCTGGCGGACCGTAGAAGCCCGGCGGATGATCGATACTGCCGCGTCCGGTGAAGTTGCTCGGAATGGGACGGGCAGTCGCGGGTGGAGTGGTGAAGGCACCGAAACCGTCAAGTATTCGTGTCGGTGGAACGACCTGGGCGGCCCGGCCACCCGCATTCTCTGTTGTGGCGTTATCGCCTTCGGCGGTCGCAGTCGCGCCTGCGAGCGACACGAGGCGTCGAAGCATGTCCACGAAGGAGCCCGACAGAGGCAGGTCAGACCAGCGGCTGTCGGCCGTCACATGGAAAAGTACAATCAACCCCTTGCCGCGGCGCTCCGCGGTCACCAGGGGTGTGCCATCAGCCAGCGTAGCCCAGGTGCGGTCGTTGAGTTGGGAATCCGGTTCAGCCAACACCTGGCGGGTAACAGTGACGTCGGTTGGGACCGCCATTCCGTTGAATGGGCTATCGCGCGAGAAGCCGGCAAGTTGCTGTGGCTTGTCCCAGCTCAAGCTGCCGCCCAGGATGCGGCCGCCGCGCCGCAGTTTTACCGGAACCAGATTGTCATCGCCCCGCGCAAGGTGGGGCCCGGCAAATCGTATCAGAACCCCGCCATTGTCGATCCACTTGTTCAGACGATCCAGCGCATCGGTGGCATTGCCGACATCCGCGAGGATCAGCATCGGTAAATGACGGTCCAAAAAGCGCATCACTGCTTCCGTTGGCGCCACACCTTCGGCAAGACTGACGTCGGCGAATGGATTGAGCGCGCGGGCGAGGTAATAAGTTGCGCCGATCAGCGGCTGCGAGCGATCCGCAGTGGAGCCGGACACGATACCGACTGTTCGACGGCGCCAACGCTTGTCGAGCAGTTGCACGGCGCCCGCCGAGCGCTCACCGGCGATTTCCAGTCGTGCCACGTCGTTGCGAATTTCGACAGGCAAATCGATCACTGCGTCGGTCTCCCGCTCGCCGGACTTGAAACTGAAAGGTGCTTCGCCCAGCGGCAAACCCTTGAGGTCGATCGCACTCACCGCGCCGACATCACTTGCAGTCGCCTGGGCACGCAGTACCTTCACCGTCAGCGCGCCTGCTGCGTTATCGGCAGCCGCAAGGGCATGAGATACCGGCAAACCTCCTTCGACGACGGTCAGAGGGCGGCTACCAATGATGCGCTTCAGGCCCTCGACGAAATTGGCACCCTTGCCGAGATCAACTCCATCGGAGAGCCAGATCACTTCGACACTGGGGGCGGTTGCGAGGAAGCGCTCGATGGCCGGCAGCGCGTCCGTGCGATCGACGGCATACGGCTTGGGCTTGAACTGTTTGATCTGAACGCGTGCGGCGCCGGCGATTTGCAGGGAGACGTCGCGGTCGGCCTCAGACAAAGGCAGCAGTGCAACGCCGCGATTGTCGGCCTCGGCTCGCGCGATCATCTCATCGGCCGTGCGTAGCCGGGCATCCCAGGTCGATGCCGCAGGCCAGCCGTCATCGAAGAGGATCAGCAGCGGTGCGGCCCGGTCCATCGCTGCGAGCGGCGGATTCCACATAGGCCCGGCGGCGGCGATGATTACCAGTGCTGCCAGTGTCAGTCGCAGAAGCGTGAGCCACCAGGGTGTACGAGCCGGGGTTTCTTCCTTGGGGGCGATTTCAAACAATAGGCGCGTTGGAGGAAAGTCAATGCGCCGTGGGCGCGGCGGTATGAGCCGCAGCAGCCACCAGAGGATCGGCAGGCTGAGCAGGCCGAGGAGAACCAGTGGTTGAGCAAAGCCGAGGGGCAAGGAGCCAATCATGCGGCGCTCGCGGGACTGGCCGGTGCATGCCGGCTGCCAAGGACGGCCGCTTGCGTGTTGTCACCCATGCGAGAGTGCAGCACGAGCAGGAGTTCACTCGCCGGCCTGTCGGTGCGATGAATGGCGAAGCTCCAGCCACGCAAATCGGTCTCGGTGCGGATGCCGGCACGGTGGCGCGCGACGATGTTTTGATAGTCGTTGCGCCACGTTTCGGCGCGTCCAGCGGTGACGCTGCCGGCGCCTTCCGGCTCGATGAATTCCACGCGACCGGAATATGGAAAGCTTTCCTCCGCCGGGTCCACAATCTGCACCACGTGACCATGCGCGCCGGTGGCGGAGAACTGCGCGATTGTGGCGCGCACGTCGGCAATCGGTGACCACAGGTCAGACAACATCACGACCTCGGACAGTGGCGAAGGCGCGAACGAAGGCGGCAGACTGGCCCGCTCGGTCGGGTCATGCAGAATGGATTCGGCCATCTTCTCGATAACATTGCGGCTTGCAGTCGGGCGCATGAGTCCAGGGACGCCCACGCGTTCTCCGCCCTGCACGAGCACTTCGGCCAACGCAAATGCGACAACCAGCGCGCGCTCAAGCTTGCTGTCGGTCGACAAGGCGGATGCAAACGTCATTGACGGTGACCGGTCCGGCCAGATCCACACCGTGTGCGAGGCTTCCCACTCGCGCTCACGAACGTAGAGATGATCGTCGCGCGCGGAGCGTCGCCAGTCGACCTGCTGCGCGGGTTCGCCGGAGACGAAGCGGCGATACTGCCAAAAATTTTCGCCCGGACCCGCGCGGCGGCGGCCATGCAGGCCGTGAATCACACTCGACGCAACACGGCGCGCCTCAAGAATAAGTCGCGGCATGGCGTCGGCCAGCTTGCGGGCGCCGACCGTCGCCTGTCGTACCGTAGTGGTCTCGTTCTTCGGCGGTGACTGCGCCATTACAATTATCCGATGCGAGCTTTCAGCCGCCGGATCACGTTGGGGATGGTTTCGCCTTCCGCGCGTGCCGCAAAGGTCAAGGCCATGCGATGCTTGAGCACGGGTTCGGCGAGATCGAGCACATCGTCAACCGACGGCGCAAAGCGACCGTCAAGAAGTGCGCGCGCGCGCACCGCCAGCATCAGCGCCTGACTGGCGCGCGGGCCGGGTCCCCAGGAAATCAGCTTGCCGATCTCGCCGGCTTCGGGCCCGGGTCGCGCCGAGCGCACGAGGGACAGAATTGCCTTAACCACCGACTCGCCGACCGGCAGGCGGCGAACGAGCCGTTGCGCCGACAACAAGTCTTCGGCAGTCATCGCAGGCTTGGCGCGAGATTCTTCTGCACCGGTAGTGTCGAACAGAATTTTGCGCTCCGCCTCCTGATCGGGATAATCGACATCGACCTCCATGAGAAAACGGTCGAGTTGTGCTTCGGGCAATGGGTAGGTGCCTTCCTGCTCAAGTGGATTCTGCGTTGCCAGCACGTGAAATGGCTTGGGCAGGTCGTGCCGCGCCCCGGCGACGGTTACGTGTTGCTCTTGCATGGCCTGCAGCAGCGCGGATTGCGTTCGCGGCGACGCGCGGTTGATCTCGTCGGCCATCAGCAATTGCGCGAACACGGGGCCGGCGATGAAGCGGAAGCTGCGTTTGCCGCCGGGACTTTCTTCCAGCACCTCGGTGCCGAGAATGTCGGATGGCATCAGGTCGGGCGTGAACTGAATCCGGCGTGCGTCAAGTCCGAGCGCGGTGCCCATGGTGTCGACGAGCTTGGTTTTCGCAAGACCAGGCACGCCGACCAAAAGCGCGTGGCCACCCGAGAGCACGGTGACGAGCGCTTGTTCGACAACGCGCTCCTGCCCGAAGATGACCGAGCCGATCGCAGCCTTTGCGGCGCGCACGTGCGCGGCCGTCGACTCGGCTGCCCGAACAATCATGTCTTCCAGCTTTTCCAGACTTTCACCGCCGGCTTTCGCCATGTCATTTCCTTTCACTGCGCACCTGAAACCTCACCCGCGAGCCATGCAACAAACGCACCACAGGCGAACTTGCTGCGTCATTTCGGGCGAATCTGCCTCAATCTATGGCCAAGCTTACGCTATCTTCCATAGCCGAACCGGTTGAATCACGAAGATGCGAACAGGCCGATAGCGGCCCAATTATCGAAGGAAAACAATGGCGAAGGCAGGGCAGGGCGGCTTGGAAGGGATCGCGGCAGGTCTGCCCCGCGAAAACAAGGGGCCGCCGCCGGTGGAACGATGGAATCCGCCTTTTTGCGGCGATATCGACATGCGGATCGCCGCCGACGGCACATGGTTCTACCAGAAGACGCCGATCGGGCGCCTGGCTCTTGTGAAGTTGTTCGCTTCGGTGCTCAAGCGGGAAGGCGACAAATATTTCCTGGTCACGCCGGTCGAGAAGGTGGGGATCGTCGTCGATGATACGCCGTTTCTTGCGGTGGAAATGAGCGCGTCGGAGGGCGAGGCCGGTCGCGTTCTTCGATTTCGCACCAATGTCGATGATTGGATCGCGGCCGGGCCAGATCATGCACTGCGCTTTGAGACGCAGCCGGAAACCGGTGGACTGAAACCGTATTTACATGTGCGTCGCGACTTGTGGGCTAAGGTCACCCGCGCACTGTTCTACGATCTCGTCGCGCTCGGCGAGGAGCGCGACGTCCAAGGAACGACAATGTTCGGTGTCTTCTCGCGAGGCGAGTTCTTCGCCATGGCGGAAGCAAGCGCGCTGCGAGAGTTTGCCTGACGTATGATTCCGAAGAGTCGACACTATGAATAATTGCAGACGGATTTCATTCTAATGCGGGAAGCAGTCACTGATCTTGCGGCGTCGGAATTCTTTGCACGCGTGCGTCAACGTCTGACGCTCGATGTGCCGGCCGGCCTTACAGATGCGAGTGTGACGCCTGCGCGGGGCGATCACGATGCCGATCCGGTGATGCGCAAGATCGCCGAGGTGCGGCCGATCCGTCCTGCCGCCGTACTGGTGCCGATCATCGACCATCCCGAACCAACCGTACTTCTGACCCAGCGGGCGCAACATTTGCCCGACCATGCGGGACAAGTTTCCTTCCCGGGCGGGAAGATTGAAAAAGGCGATGTCAATCCGTGCGCTTCGGCTCTCCGCGAGACGATGGAGGAAACCGGCATCGATCGCACGCATATCGAACCGATGGGTTATCTCGACCTCTATATGACGACGCTCGGCTATCGGATCGTCCCAGTTATCGCGAGGGTGAAGCCCGGCTTTCATTTGCGGCTCAACAAAGCCGAAGTGGATGCAACTTTCGAGGTGCCGCTCGCTTTCCTGATGGATCAGACTAACGTGCAGCGCCATTCGCGCGAATGGCAGGGCATGACGCGGCACTACTACGCGATCACGTTCGGCGAGCGCTACATCTGGGGTGTGACGGCTGGTATCCTCCGCAACCTCTACGACCGGATCTATCGATGATTCGCCCGATCTTTACCGAGATCGCCCTCTTCCTGACGCCGTTCGTGCTCTATGCGGTGTTTTTGTGGGCGACCAAGGCCGGCGTACTGGATCTTAACTCCTGGCCGTTGGTGCGGGTCGCGACGCTGGCCATCGCCGCGCTGGCTTTGGTGGTTGGCAGCTTCATCTACTTTGCCCATTTTTCCGGCGCGCCGCCGGGGTCCACTTACGTGCCGGCGCATATTGAAAACGGCAAATTCGTGCCGGGGACCACGAAGTAATGTCGTCGCAGGAAGGCCGCACCGGTCGCAGGCTGAGCGACGCCCCTTGGCTGGCATCGGGAGCGCTTCCGCGCCTGCTCGGCGTGCTGGATTGCGACGGTGAGGAGGCCCGCACGGTCGGGGGCGCGGTCCGCAACGCATTGCTGGGCATGTCGATCGCGGAAGTCGACGTGGCCACGACCGCCGTGCCGGAAGAGGTCATCAAACGGGTGACGGCCGCCGGGTTCAAGCATGTGCCGACCGGCATCGAGCACGGCACAGTCACCGTCATCATCGACAAGCACCCCTTCGAAGTCACTACCTTGCGCAAGGATGTTGAAACCTATGGCCGCCATGCCAAGGTCGAGTTTGGCCGCGACTGGAAAGCCGACGCCGAGCGGCGCGATTTCACCATCAACGCGCTGTCGGCTGGGCGAGACGGCACGGTCTTCGATTATACTGGCGGCCTCGATGATCTCGCGCATCGCCGCGTGCGCTTTATCGGCGATCCCGGCAGGCGCATTGCCGAGGATTATCTGCGCATTCTGCGCTTTTTCCGCTTCCACGCGGCCTATGGCACAAGCGAACACCCCGATCCCGCCGGCCTTGTTGCCTGTATTCAAGGTCGCGACGGCCTCGACCAACTCTCGCGCGAGCGGGTGCGAATGGAGATGATGAAGCTTGTCGTTGCCCCGCACGCGGTGCCCACGCTTATTTCAATGACCGACGCGGGATTGCTGCTGCGTGTGCTTGGCGGCGTGAGTTATCTGGGGAGTTTCGAGAACATGGCCAAGGTCGAGGCGGCAATCGGTGCCGAGCCGAATGCCGTGCGTCGGCTCGGCGCGCTTGCGGTCGCCGTTCCGGAAGATGCCGACCGGCTGTGGCTAAGACTGAGGCTTGCCAACAGCGAGCATGAACGTCTTGCATCCATGGGAGAGAGTTGGGGGCGCATTTCGCCGCTGTTTGGGGAGAGGGCAGCGAAGGCGTTGTTGTATCGGCTGCGACCGCAGCAATTCACCGATCGCGTATTGCTTGGCTGGGCACGCTCACAAGCGACCGCGCACGATGCCGAGTGGCATGCGCTCGCAACGCTGCCGCAACGTTGGACCGCGCCGGTATTTCCCCTCAAGGCGGCTGATTTCATGAGGCGAGGAGTTGTGCAAGGCCCGGCGCTCGGCGCGGCAATTGCCGCGGCGGAGCAAGCCTGGATCGCCGCAGGATTTCCAAGCGATCAAGCCGCTCTCGATGCCATCGCGGACGAAATCATCCGGATGCCAGCGTCGCCGCCGCAATCATGAATCTCTTTGCCGGCTTCCACGACATCTCGTTCTGGCAACTGATTCCAGTGGCGGCGGTCGCGCTGTTCGCGTCAATCGTCGGCGGCGTGTCCGGCTATGGGACTGGCGCGCTGATGCCGTTGGTGCTCGTTCCGCTCGTGGGCGCCGAGCCGGTTGTGCCGATCATAGCCATTTCGGCCATGTTCACGAATTCGAGCCGCGTCTTCGCATTCCTTAAATATGTCGACTGGCGGCGCACCACGATCGTGCTCGTAATGGCGATCCCGACCTGCGTCCTCGGCGCATGGGGATATACCCGGCTGTCGAGTGCGGGCGCGGCGCTGGTCATTGGCAGCATGCTGATGCTGAGCGTGCCGCTGCGGCGGCTTTTGAAATATCACGGCGTCAAGATCGGCGATCTTGGACTGGGGCTCGGCTCGTTCGCCTATGGCATCGTGGTTGGCGGGACCGCCGGCTCAGGCGTGATTCTGCTGTCGCTTTTGATGGCGGCCGGAGTTGAAGGTGCGGGCGTTATCGCCACCGACGCGGCTATCTCGATAGTCGTCGGCATCGTGAAAATCTCTGTATTCGGAATTGCCGGCATGATCACCGCGCAGGTGATTGCCTTTGCGCTATTGACCGGATTGGTGGCTCTGCCCGGCGCCTTTCTCGCCAAGACGTTTGTCGAACGCATGCCCGTGCATATTCACACGGCGATCCTCGACGCGGTCGTTCTTTTGGGCGGGATATTTCTGGTCTGGGGTGCGCTGCACTGACCGGCTGATGTCAGCTCAATCGCAGCGGTACGTTCCACCCGCCGAATTTACGGATCAGTTTGGGCACGCTCCCGGCGGCTGAAGTTCTTTCGACTTTTGCGCCGCTCACGCGAATTTTACGGCCACTTCACCATGGGCGGCATGGAAGAGAGGATGGACTCCACGTTACCGCCGGTCTTGAGGCCGAATATGGTACCGCGGTCATAGAGCAGATTAAATTCGACGTAACGGCCGCGGCGGATCAGCTGTTCTTCGCGGTCCTCCTCGGTCCATGGCAACGTGAAGTTCTTTCGCACCAGCCCCGGATAGACACGCAGGAACGCGCGACCAACGTCCTGTGTGAACGCAAAAGTCTCATCCCAATCCGTTTCGAGATAGTCATAAAATATGCCGCCGACGCCGCGCGGTTCGCTTCGGTGTTTGAGAAAGAAATAGTCGTCGCACCACTTTCGGTATTTGTCATAAGGCGCGATTTCGGCGTGCAGGTCGCAGGCTGTTTTCATCGCCGCATGAAAAGCGATGCTGTCGGCATCCGTCTGCAACCGCCGCCTGTCGAGCACCGGCGTGAGGTCGGCACCGCCACCGAACCAGGATTTGCTCGTAACGACGAAGCGCGTGTTCATGTGAACAGCAGGCACGTTCGGATTGTGCAGGTGCGCGATCAGCGAGATGCCGGATGCCCAGAAGCGAGGATCTTTTTCGGCGCCAGGAATATCGTTGCGGAACTCAGGCGCGAATTCGCCGTGCACCGTTGAGCAATGCACGCCGACCTTTTCGAAAACGCGCCCGTGCATGATGGCCATCACGCCGCCGCCGCCGGGTGCGCCGGTATGGTCGGTACGCTGCCAAGGAGTTCGCCTGAAGCGACCCGGTGTTCGGTCCGCAAAGGGCGCACTTTCCGGCAGCGAATCCTCCACGGCCTCGAACGCGGCACAGATATCGTCGCGCAAGGCCTCGAACCATGCGCGCGCGCGCGTCTGTCGGGCTTCCAGTTGTCCTGCGTCCATTGATGGCTCCGACGTAACTATATCTGCGGAAAAGCTATCGCGGCTATCACCGCGGTAAGCCGCCTGTCTGCCGCAGTGCTTCGCTCGCTACCATGGCGACCGCGATCGCGACATTGACCGAACGCATGCCCGGGCGCATGGGGACGCGCAGGCGCGTGTCGGCCGCCCTGTGCACCGCTGCGGGAACGCCGGCGCTTTCACGGCCGAACAGCAGCACCTGTTCGGTAGTGAAGACGTGATCAACGTATGACTGCTCGGCCGCCGTCGTTAGCAGCACAAGCGAAAGCCGCTTGCGGGTGCGCCACTCCTCGAAGGCCGAAAACGACGTGTGCCGGCTGAGGGTGACCTGGTCCAGATAGTCCATACCGGCCCGGCGGAATGCCCGATCGGTCACGGGAAATCCGGCGGGCTCGATGATGTGGGCTTCGATGCCCAGGCAGGCGCAAAGCCGCAGAATCGTGCCGGTATTCTGGGGAATGTCCGGCTCGTAGAGGGCGATCCGCATGGCAGGCGTGGGGGACTCCTCGGTCGCGACAAGCCGCTGGAGGAACGATTATGCGACTTATCCTCGCAGCCGCGGACTTCCAATCGGGGGCCGACCAGAGACCGACCTGCCGCCCGAACGTGCACACAATGTAACATTTAAAGCGCGGACCGGCGCAAAACCGGTGTCTACTTTAGGCAATGGGGCCTTTGCGGGCTTGCGCTTGCACGGCAAGGGTGCCAATAGAACGCCACCGACGCGCTGTCCTGCCTTTTAGGGCTGCCGCAACCGGGCCGCCCCGCCGCCCAAGGACTTCGGTCTGGGCTCCAGCCGAGGGCGGATGAATAAGCCACCGGAGGAGAGGGACCTCAGACGTGACGACCGTGTCTTCGGCGGAGCACACACGCCGCGACTTTCTCTACATAGCAACTGGGGCCGTCGGAGCCGTCGGCGCCGCCGCCGCTCTGGTCCCGCTGATCGCGCAGATGAATCCGGATGCCTCGACTATCGCGGCCGGCGCCCCGATCGAGGTTGATTTAGCGCCCGTTGCCGATGGGCAGATCATCAAGGTGTTCTGGCGGTCAAAACCGATCTTCGTCTTCCACCGCACCAAGAAAGAGATCGAAGAGGCGCAGAAGGTCAACGTCGCCACGCTTCCTGATCCCGAGCCCGATTCAGCCCGTGTCAAGGCGGGTCACGATCAATGGCTGGTCGTGATCGGCATTTGCACGCACCTCGGCTGCATTCCGCTTCCTCATCAGGGTGCGTATGACGGCTGGTTCTGTCCATGCCACGGCTCCCAGTACGACACCTCGGGTCGTATTCGCCAAGGTCCGGCGCCGAAAAATCTCGCGCTCCCGCCCTACACGTTTGTTTCCGACACGAAAATCCAAATCGGCTGAGCGAAGCGTCGCATTCAAGGTTCAATCATGAGCGGACACTCGACCTACCAACCGCAGAGCAAGGTTCTGCAATGGCTTGAGAAACGGTTGCCGATCGGTGCCCTGGTACATTCTTCCTTCGTGGTCTACCCGGTGCCGCGCAATCTGAACTATCTGTGGACGTTCGGCGGCATCCTCGCATTCATGCTCGGCGTGCAGATTGTCACCGGCATCGTGCTGGCGATGCATTATACTCCCCAAGTTGATCTCGCCTTCCGATCTATCGAAGGCATTATGCGTGACGTCAATTTTGGTTGGCTGTTGCGCTACCTGCACGCCAACGGCGCGTCGATGTTCTTCTTCGCCGTTTACGTCCATATGTTCCGCGGCATTTATTATGGCTCCTACAAGGAGCCGCGTGAGGTGCTCTGGATTCTCGGCGTGATCATCTACCTGGTGATGATGGCCACAGGCTTCATGGGCTATGTACTCGTCTGGGGCCAGATGAGCTTCTGGGCCGCGACCGTGATCACCAATCTGTTTTCGGCTATTCCCGGCGTCGGCGACACAATCGTTACGTGGCTTTGGGGTGGCTACGCGGTCGGAAATCCGACGCTCAACCGGTTTTACTCGCTGCACTACCTGTTGCCCTTTGTGATTGCGGGCGTGGTCGTGCTCCACATCTGGGCATTGCATGTGGTCGGCCAGAACAATCCCACAGGAGTCGAGCCCAAGTCGGAAAAAGACACCGTTGCTTTCACTCCCTACGCAACGGTGAAAGACGGGTTCTTCATGGCGGTGTTTGTCATCCTCTTCGCGTGGTTTGTGTTCTACATCCCGAATTTCCTCGGCCACGCGGACAACTACATCCCGGCCAATCCTGCGGTGACACCGACGCACATCGTGCCTGAATGGTATTACCTGCCGTTCTACGCGATCCTGCGCGCAATTCCGGACAAGCTGATGGGCGTCATCGCGCTCGGCGCCTCCATTGTGATTCTGGCTTTTCTGCCCTGGCTCGACACTTCGAGGGTGCGTTCGGCCCGCTATCGGCCTTTGTTCAGACAGTTCTTCTGGCTATTCGTGATTGTGTGCATCGGGCTCGGCTGGCTGGGCTCCAAGCCGCCTGAGGGGATCTACGTGATCCTCGCGCGGGTCTTCACCATTTACTTCTTCGCGTTTTTCCTGGTCATCCTGCCGCTCCTCGGCATCTTCGAGAAGACCAAGCCGCTGCCGAATTCAATTTCGGAATCGGTTCTGGGCGCGAAAGCGTGAGCGGGAGGATATGACTATGAAGATGCATCGCACCATCGTCGCTCTCGCGCTTGCTGGTTGCTTTGCCGCAGTCGCGCCGGCGATCGCCCAGGAGCACGACACGCCGAACCCGCCAATACAGAAGTGGTCATTCTCCGGCCCGTTCGGCCGGTACGACCAAGGACAACTCCAACGCGGCTTCAAGATTTATAAGGAAGTCTGCCAGGTCTGCCACTCGATACAGATGCTGGCTTTCCGCAACCTGGCCGATCCAGGTGGGCCGGGCTTCTCGGAAGCGCAGGCTGCGGCGGTGGCCTCTGAGTACAAGATCAAGGATCTCGACGATAAGGGCGAACCGACTGAGCGCCCGGGTCGTCTCGCGGATACGTTCCCGCCGCCGTTCCCGAACGAACTCGCGGCCAAGGCGGTACACGGCGTTGCGCCGCCCGACATGTCGACCCTGGCAAAGGCCCGCACGTTTGAGCGTGGTTTCCCCTGGTGGGTGTTCGATATGATCACCCAATATCAGGAACAGGGGCCGGATTACATCGCAGCGCTGCTGAACGGGTATGAGGAGCCGCCGAAAGACTTCCAGCTGCCGCAAAACGGGCACTACAACAAGTATTTCCCGGGCCACAATATCGCGATGCCGCCGGCACTGCAGGCGGGCCAGGTAACCTACGACGATGGTGCACCGCAGACGCTTGAGCAATATTCGAAAGATATCGCCGCATTCCTGATGTGGACAGCGGAGCCGCACCTGGTGGCACGCAAGCGCATGGGCATGCAGGTCATGATTTTTCTGATCGTGCTCGCCGGACTGATGTATTTCACCAAGAAGAAGGTGTGGCACGACCTTGAGAAGCCGGCTGAAATCGCGCGCCGGCAAGACCCGAAGAAGACAACGGTCTGACGGCTTTAAATTGTTGTCGCCTGGGCCCGCTCGGCGCCCTTCGTTTTTTTACTGGCTCGTATAGGCTCAAGGTACTTTTCTTTCACACTCGCGAGCGTGCATGGCCAAATCTGTTCTTGGCATTATCGGCGGTTCGGGGATTTATGATTTACCGGGCCTTGGCAATGTACGAGAGCAACGGATAGCAAGCCCGTGGGGAGATCCATCGGGTCCCTTGCGCATCGGGGAAATCGCAGGGATGCCCGTCGTATTTCTCTCGCGCCACGATCAGGGTCATCGAGTTTCGCCGTCCGACATCAACTATCGCGCCAATATTGACGTCATGAAGCGCGCGGGCGTCACTGATCTGGTGTCCTTGTCTGCGTGTGGTTCATTCAAGGAAGAGCTGCCACCGGGGTCTTTTGTTCTGGTCGACCAATTTGTCGATCGTACCTACAGGCGCGAGAGCTCCTTCTTCGGCAAGGGATTGGTGGCACACGTTTCAATGGCTCATCCGGTGGCGCCATTGTTGGGCGCGCACCTACGTGCGGCGGCTACGGCCGTAGGTATTACACCGCATTGGGGCGGCACCTATGTCTGCATCGAGGGTCCGCAGTTCTCAACTTATGCAGAGAGCATCACCTACAAACAACTCGGCTATTCCGTGATCGGAATGACCAATATGCCCGAGGCCAAACTCGCGCGGGAGGCCGAGATTTGTTACGCCACCGTCGCCATGGTGACGGATTTCGATTGCTGGCATCCGGATCACGATGCGGTGACGGTTCAGGACATCATCAAGGTTTTGTTGGCTAACGCGGACAAAGCCAAGGAGCTTGTTGCACGGCTGGCCCGTGATTTTCCGCGCGAACATGAGCCGTGTCCGGTCGGTTCCGATCGTGCGCTCGACACCGCACTGATCACGGCGCCGCAGGCGCGCGACCCTCAGCTGATCAAAAGGCTCGATGCCGTTGCGGGCAGGGTGCTCGGACGTTAGCCTCCCGGCCATGAACATTCGCGCCGGCGCGGTCACGCGCGAGAAGCCGCCTTTTCGCGCGGAACACGTCGGGAGCCTGTTGCGGCCAAAAGGTCTTCTGCAGAAGCGTGAGCGCTTCTCGCGCGGGGAGATTTCACGAGCTGAATTAACGACGGCGGAAGACGCCGCAATCTCGGATGCGCTCGCATTGCAGAAGCGACTTGGGCTCCGGTTCGTCACCGACGGTGAATTTCGTCGCCGCTCGTATCACAGTTTTTTCTATCAACAGCTCGGCGAGCTGAGCATCGATACGGTCGCAGGTGTCGATGCCAAAGGTGGGGCGGCCGGTGCGGGGCGAGGGCAGCAGCCTATCGCGCTTGTCAAAAGCCGGGTGAAGTGGACGCATCCAATCAACGTCGCCGATTTCAATTTTCTCAAAAGCAGAACGAGGCTGCTTCCCAAGATCACGATCCCAGGACCGTGTGCGCTGCACTTCCGAGGCGGTGATGCCGCCGTACTCGCGCATGCCTATCATGACATCGCTCAATTCTGGGATGATACCGTCGAAGCCTTCGAAAGCGAGTTGGTCGCGCTGGCCCAGGCGGGTTGTCGTTATGTTCAGATCGACGAAACTGCATTCGCGAAATTTGGTGATCCGGACGTCCAGGCGGCTCTGGCGGCACGAGGCGATGATTGGAGCAAGTTGATCGATACGTACATTGCAATTACCAATCGCGTCCTGCGCAAAGCACCCAAAGATCTACACATTGGAATGCACCTCTGTCGGGGTAACCGCGGCGGCCATTGGCACGCCGAGGGCAGCTACGAGGAAGTCGCCGAACGGCTGTTTAACGCACTGGAAATTCCGTTCTATTTTCTCGAATTCGATACCCCACGCGCGGGTACTTTCACCCCGCTGCGATTTGTTCCCAACCACAAATCGATCGTGCTTGGATTGATTTCGTCCAAGACGCCAACTCTGGAAGACAAGACTGTCCTGCGCAAACGCGTTGAGGAAGCGAACCGTCACGTGGCACTCGATCGTTTGGCGGTGAGCCCGCAATGCGGCTTTGCCAGCGTGGACACCGGCAATCCAGTGACGCCTGAGGTGCAGGAAGCTAAGCTTCGCCTTGTTGTTGAACTGGCTGACGATATCTGGGGCGAGGCCTAGCCGATTTTGATGAGGAGGAGCATGCGACGCGGCGTCTTGTACCTTGCAATCGGACTTGCTGTGGCGAATCTCGCGGCTACGGTCGATGCGCAGGAGTATCCCAATCGTCCGGTGCATGTGCTTGCGGCCGCGGCACCGGGAGGCAATCCAGATGTTTTGGCGCGCCTGTTGTCTCAGCGCCTTGCAGATGTTCTTGGCCAACCATTCGTCGTCGAAAACGTCCCGGGCGCCGGAGGCATATTGGCGGCAAAACGCATCGCCGAAGCATCACCGGATGGCTACCTCCTGATGCTGAATGATTCCGGGGCCCTGGCGATCAATATCAACATGAGTCCCGACGCGAACTACCAGCTGAAGGATTTCGCACCGATTACCGCGCTGGCGACGGTGCCGACCGCGCTGGTGATCATCCCATCGGTGCCCGCCAGTAATGTGAGCGAATTCATCGCGCTGGCAAAATCAAAGCCGGGCATGATGAGTTTCGGTTCTGCGGGCGCCGGATCGATCCATCATTTGACGATGGAAATTTTCGCCGAGCGGACTGGGATCAACCTGCTGCACGTTCCTTACCGCGGCGGCACTGCGCTGGTGAACGGCTTGTTGACCGGCGAGATCCAGGCTGGATGGTCAGGTCTGCCAAACGTGATTTCGCATATCAAGGCGGGAACGCTGCGAGGCTTATGCGTGAGCGTTCTCAAACGTGCCGTATCCTTGCCCGATGTACCGACTTGCGACGAGGTCGGCATCAAGGGTTTTGATATCGCCGATATGTTGGGCTTGCAGGCGCCTGCCGGTATGTCACCAAAGGCGGTGGAGCGATTGCAGGCAGCCATCGCAAAGATCATGCGCGAACCGGCGATGGCCGAACGCATGGAAACTCTCGGCATGGATTTGCAGGAAAACGGCACGGCGAATTACGCGCGCTTCATGCACGACGATCTCGAACTCTATGCCAAAGTGATCGATCGTCTCGGTCTCAGCCGCAAGGCTAGCAAATGAACTTTCACATGTTGCTCAAGTTATTGAGGGCCCCATGCAAATCGTCGACGTGAACCGGCAGTCCAACGAAGAATGGCGAGCGGGTGTCAGGACGCGCATGAAGGCCTCCGCAGCGAACAGTGCCACTCAACTCTGCCTTTTCGAGCAATGGTGCGACCCGGGACACGGTGCGCCAAACCATCTGCATGCGGTCGAGGAAATTCTATGCGTCCGAGAAGGACAGGCTGACGTGTGGATCGATGATCAACATGTCACGCTGACCAACGGCCAGTTGGTCATCGTTCCGGCCGGTCGCAAACATGGTTTTTCAAATATCGGCAAAACGGTCTTGCATATCGAGTCGACACTCGCGGCTCCGGTGTTCGAGGCGGCGTATGACGACAAGCGAGAGACGCCGCGTCGTTGGCTGCCGAGTTGAAGGAGCAAAGATTGATCATGACCTCTCCTTCACTCAAAGACGATCTGCGCGCGGCGATCCGAAACATCCCGGACTACCCGAAGCCCGGCATCATGTTTCGCGACATTACGACGCTGTTGGGCGATGCGCGCGCTTTTCGGCGCGCGGTCGATGAACTGGTGCAGCCTTGGGCCGGCATGAAGATCGACAAGGTCGCCGGAATCGAAGCGCGCGGCTTTATTCTGGGTGGAGCCGTGGCGCATCAGGTTTCGGCAGGCTTCATCCCGATCCGCAAGAAGGGCAAGCTTCCCTACAAACGGGTCACCATCGGCTATTCGCTGGAGTACGGAATCGACGAGATGGAAATGCACGAAGATGCGGTGAAGAAGGGCGAACGCGTGATCCTGGTGGACGATCTGATTGCCACCGGTGGCACGGCGGAGGGCGCGGTCAAATTGCTGCGTCAATTGGGAGCCGATGTGCTTGCCGCCTGTTTCGTCATCGACCTGCCGGAGCTCGGTGGCGCAGATAAATTGCGCAAGATGGACGTGCCGGTACGCACCTTGATTTCATTCGAGGGACATTAGCCACGGTGCGGCCCCCAGGGTCCGTCCGGCTGGCCTCCTAAGCTGGCTGGTGGCTCGCCAGGCCGGATCGGATCGCCGGCCTGTTCGGGTTGGTCACGAGGTCCCCATGGACCGTCTTCCACCGGCGCTGAAAGCTGCCCAGGCTCTGCCGGAACATCCAGCGCGATCGGGCCTGGATCGTGGCCGCCCGCATATTTGACCAGGGCCTCGACGCGGGAATCCACGGAAGGGTGAGTAGCGAACAGATCGGCAAATCCCTGACGCGGATTGTCGATGCACATTTCCATGACCGCGGAATTGGCGCTGACAAGTTCTCCGCGCCCCTCGATCTTGCGCAGCGCCGAGATCATGGCGTCGGGATTTTTTGTGAGCTCGACAGAGCCTGCGTCAGCCAGATATTCCCGCTGACGCGAGAGGGCGAAGCGAATGACGATCGACAATATCCAGGCGACAACAATCAGCGCTATCGCAATGACAAGGGCCAGGCCGGCGCCGCCTTTGCGGTCGCTGTCGCCGCCGCGGCGGCGAAATCCGCCGTAAAACGCGCTCTGAAAAAACAGGCGGAAAACCATCTCGCCGAAGAACGAGATCGCGCCGGCGATCACCACGGCGATCACCAGCATACGCACATCGCCATTGCGGATGTGGGTCAGCTCGTGACCGAGAACGGCTTCGAGCTCTGCGTCATTGAGCGCATTCATCAAGCCGCGCGTCACCGTGATTGAATACTGCTTTTCGTTGAGGCCGGTGGCGAAAGCGTTCAGCGCGTCATCGTCGGCGACCTTCAACTTCGGCATCGTGATGCCGCGCGAAATACAGAGATTCTCCAGAAGATTGTAGAGCTTTGGCTCCTCGGTGCGCGTGACTTCATGGCCGCCTGTCACCGCATCGATCATCGACTGATGAAACTTATAGGCGATCAGGATCCAGACGATGGTGCCAATCGTCGCGAAGGGAAATGACTTGGTGAGATCGTACAGGGCGGCCCGCACGAGATAGTCGATCGGAGCATCGGTGGTCAGCGCTTCCGCGAGTAATGCACCGGCGAACACCAGCAGGTAAACGAGAAAGAACAAGCCGATGAGGAGCGCGATCGATCGGCGCCTGTTCGACTGGATGTGCGAATAGAGCCCGTACGCGGCCATGATGTCCGATCAGCTCTTACGTCATCGTACAACGCGCCGAAAAGCGCAGGCTTGGAATCCTTTACAATCCGGAGCCGTCCTTTGCGGCCTCCGGAGCGATGGACGTCAGAACTTCACACTTGGTGCCTGTTCGACCTGCGCCCGACCTTCGCCAAGATCGAAGAAGGTCCGCGGCTGGAAGCCGAAGGTTCCCGCAAACAGCGAAGCGGGAAACTGCTGGATTCCCGTGTTGTATTCCTGAACCGCGTTGTTGAAGAACCGACGAGACGCCGCAAGCTTGTTTTCGATGTCAGACAGTTCGGCCTGCAATTGCTGGAAGTTCTGATTGGCCTTGAGATCCGGGTAGGATTCCGAGAGCGCGAACAGCTGGCGCAGCGCTCCGGTCAGTACGTTCTCGGCAGCGACCTTCTGCTCGACTCCAGGAGCAGCCATTGCCGCATTTCGCGCCTGAACCACGGCCTCCAAGGTTCCACGCTCATGCGTGGCGTAGCCTTTAACGGTCTCGACCAGATTGGGAATGAGATCGTGGCGCTGTTTGAGTTGAACGTCGATGTCGGCAAAGGCTTGGTTGGTCCTCTGACGCATTGCGACGAGGCTGTTGTAAATGCTGATCGCCCATATGACGAGGACGACAATGATCCCAAGGACAACCCAACCGGTGGTGGACATGAAAAGCTCCAAATTCGGGAAGCGGGGGTAGGTCGGACAAAATTTAGTCTAACCCCGCGCGAGCCCGATCGCTAACGGCACCGGGAGGTCGCTTTGTTTGAGGACAGGATAAAAAAGACCCCGAGCCTGAACCCGGGGTCTCTTAGCCGGACGGCTATTCGGGGGGTAAGGGGGGAGCCGCCCAGCTAAAATACACCGAGCTAACTCCGTCCCCTGGCAATTGGTTCCGGGCAGACGTGAGGCGACAGCTTTCCAAGTATTTCCAAGAGGTTGGATGGGATCACAAGAGGGGCGTCTGTTCCCCCGGCAAGGCGCGACGATCTTGCGCTAGCTCGCCTCGCGGAAACGAACCGCGGCTTCCAGGTCCACTGACACCAGCTGCGACACGCCACGCTCGGCCATCGTGACACCGTACAGACGATTCATGCGCGCCATCGAAATCGGATTGTGCGTGATGATAACGAAACGCGTGTCGGTGGACTTTGTCATCTCGTCGAGCAGATCGCAGAAGCGCTCGACGTTGTGGTCGTCGAGAGGTGCGTCCACTTCGTCCAGCACACAAATCGGCGCGGGATTTGTGAGGAACACAGCAAAAATAAGGGCAAGTGCGGTCAACGCCTGTTCCCCGCCTGAAAGCAACGACAGCGTCGCGGGCTTTTTGCCCGGCGGTTTGGCCAGAATTTCCAAACCGGCCTCCAACGGATCTTCGCTTTCGATCAATTGCAACTCGGCCGTTCCGCCACCAAACAATTGCGTAAAGAGATGCTGAAAGTGCTTGTTCACCTGCTCGAACGAGGTGAGCAGGCGCTCGCGTGCTTCGCGGTTAAGGCTCTGGATGCCGAGCCGCAATTTCTTGATCGCCTCAACCAGGTCGTCGCGTTCCGTGGTGAGGGAGGAGTGTTGGGCCTCAACTTCTCGCAATTCCTCGTCTGCGCGGAGGTTGACCGCACCAAGCCGTTCACGTTCGCGCCGCAGGCGCTCAAGCTTCTCTTCGACTTCCGCCAGATCCGGCAAGGGATCGGTCGGACCGATTTCGGCCAGCTCTGCAACGGCAGCCGGTTCAACTTCCAGCATGTCACGGATTTCGCGTCCGATATCGCTGAGCCGACGTTTGGCGCCCTCGAAGCGCTCCTCGGTGCGCGCAAGTTCTTCACGCGCGACGCTGGCGGCTTCGAGCGCCGCCCGCGCATCGCGATCAGCCGCGGCCAGTGCCATTTCGGCGGCCTGCAGCCGGTCGGCGCATCCACGCCGCGAGCCTTCAGCAGTCTGGACCTCGGCGGTGAGTGCACGCCGTTTCTTGGCGAAAATCTGCGGTGCGTTCTCCAACTCAGTGCGGTCGCGCTTCGCTTCGGCAATTCGCTGTTCGAGCGTGGCGATCTGATCTCGCGCACCATGTTGACGTTCGATCCAGCCTGTCCCGTCGGCCGCCAAGGCCGCGAGCCGGCGATCGGCAAGTTCGGCTTCACGGACAATCGCTTGCAACTCGGCCTGAACCTCCGCGAGCTTGGTGCGTTTCACGGCGATTTCATCGCGCACCTGCGCGAGCTTTGTTTCGAGGTGCGCGGCCGGGGCAAGACCGACCAGAGAGCTTTCAGCTTCTGCTTTGGCCGTTGCTGCTTCATCTCGGCTCGTACTTAGGCGTGCACGCGCTTCGACCAGTGCCGATAGCCGTGCAGTCTGTCGATTGAGGTCGCGCTCGCGTGCTCGCTTTTCAGTTTGTGCGCTACTGGCGGCTTCGAAACTCGCCTGTGCGGTTTCAAGCGTTCGACGATTAACATCAACTTCGCTGCGCGCGCTTTCGAGTTCTTTGTCGATCTCTGTAAAGCGGCTGCGCTGCGCTAACCTGCGGGCGGCGCCCGTTGGAGCATGCGCGGCCGCAACGAAACCATCCCAGCGCCAGAGGTCGCCATCGCGGGACACCAACCGCTGGCCGGTCTTGAGGGAACCGGCAATTCGGACGGCTGTATCGCGCTCGACGACTCCGATTTGCGAAAGCCGGCGCGCCAGTTGGGCGGGTGCCTTGACGTATAGGGCGAGCGTTTCCACGCCGTCGGGCAGGGCAGGATCGCCGGCCTCGTGCGTGATCTCGCTCCAATGCATTGGCGCTGACGGGTCAACCGGTGCGTCCAGATCATCGCCGAGGGCGGCGCCAAGCGCTTTCTCGTAGCCTTTTTCGACGGAGATATGGTCGATGACCGGCGGCCAAAGGCTGCGGGTCTCGAGCGATAGCATCTTTGACAAGGTCTTCGCCTCAGTCTCGAGCCGCTGCACCCGTTTTTCCGATTCCGCCAATGTTGCACGCGCCGTTTCCATCTCAGCGCGCGCGACATTGTGCGCTGCCTCGGCTGCAACCGCTGCAGCTTCCGCTTCGGTGAGGGCGGCCTGAGCACCTTCCATGGCCACGGCAAGCGGACCGACGTCGCCGGTGTGAAGTGTTACCAATTCGCGCTCGATGGCCTCGATTTCAGAAGAAATTCTTGAGAGCCGCTCGCTCTGTTCCCGGGCAGCGTTTTCAAAGCGGTTACGTTGGGCGGCGAGATCAGCAAGCTCGGTCGTGAGATCGGTAAAGATCTTTTCAGTTGTGCCAAGCGCAGTGGCAGCTTCCGCCACTTTGGCATCCACTCCGCTTCTGCGGGCGGCGCTTTCGCGAGCATCGGTTCGAATGGTTTCCTCTTCGGAGGAAACGCGCGCGATTGCTTGTTCGGCATCAGCGGCAAGGCGTTGTTCGCGCTCCGTATCGGCGGCGAATTGAGCGAGCCTTAGGTCAAGTTCAACGATGCGGTCTTTTGCCCGCGTTTCTTCGCGATCAAGATCCTGCAGAGCGAGGTTCAGGCGGTGTAGCGCGGCGCCCGCACGCGCCTCGGCTTCGCGCAATTCCGGAAGGGATGCCGCCGCGAGCGCCTGACGTTTTGAGGCTTCAACTTCGGCACCGACCCGGTCTGCGACTGTTCGCACGCAGAGATCTTTTGCACGCTCGGCTTCGGAGACCTCGGTGTTCGCAGAGGTCCACCGCAAATGATAGAGGGTCGCTTCCGCCTTGCGCACCTGGGACGATACGGTCCGGTATCGGATAGCCTGACGTGCCTGCTTTTTTAGACCATCGATCTGGGCGGCTAACTGACCAATGACGTCTTCGACCCTCAGAAGATTGGTTTCAGCCGCTTTCAACCGCAGTTCGGCCTCGTGGCGGCGCGCGTGCAAACCGGCAATACCTGCGGCTTCTTCCAGCACCCGGCGGCGCTGTTCAGGCTTTGCCTGAATGATCTCACCGATCCGGCCCTGATGGACGAGCGCGGGCGAACGCGCGCCGGTCGAGGCGTCCGCAAAAAGGATTTGCACATCGCGTGCGCGGACATCCCGGCCGTTGATGCGATAGTTCGAGCCGGAGTCGCGTTCGATCCGACGGGCAATTTCCAGTGAGTCCTGATCGTTGAAGGCGGCCGGCGCCGAGCGCGTCGAATTGTCGATGGCGATCGCGACCTCGGCATTGTTTCGGGCGGGCCGACTGTTGGAGCCGGAAAAGATCACATCGTCCATTGATGCCGCGCGCATGGACTTGTGCGAAGATTCGCCCATGACCCAACGCAGCGCTTCAACCAGGTTCGATTTTCCGCAGCCGTTTGGACCGACCACGCCAGTCAAGCCTGGTTCAATCAGGAAATCCGTCGGTTCGACGAATGACTTGAAGCCGAGCAGCCGCAACCGTGTAAGTTTCATACGTTAAGGTCTCGTGGGTCTTTATTGGCGGCGCGCAACGTTCCGGATCTCATCTTTTGGGGTCACGGACAGAGCAGCACGGCACACGTTCGCTTCGAACGAATCACTAGGTCGTTCCGTGGCTTGGCCCGAATCTAAAGGGGGCACACCCGCAGAATGAATCGGCGCGCTCGCAAGGGCAACTACCCCGCGGAACCTGGGGGCGGTTTTCCATACCTTTCAGGGAGGGCTGACGCGAAAACGCCTATCGCGTGTGGACGCTCAGCGCCAAAAAACCCTTGTCAGCTCTTGAGATAGGGGTCGATTAGCTTTGCCATTTCGTCAGTCGACAGGGCGCCCGGGTACTGCGTTCCATTGATGAAAAAAGTGGGCGTCGATTGCACTTTGAATTTGTCGACGGCGCGTTTGCGGATGCTTTCGATGCCGTCAAGCACTTGCTGATTCGCCAGGCAAGCATTGAAACTTTGTTCCGTCAGGCCAGCCTGTTTGGCAATGGCGAGCAACGGAGGTATCGGCTTTTCGACCGCCCATTGCCTTTGCTGGCGAAAAAGCGTGTCGATCAGGGCAAAATATTTTGCGTTGTCATCCTTGCCGGCACAGCGCGCCAGCATGAATGCGGCGGCGGCGAGATTGTCGAGCGGAAACTCGCGGAAGATCCACCTGACTTTGCCGGTGTCGATATAGCGCTTCTTGATTTCAGGAAACGTGGTTTCCTGAAAGTGTGCGCAATGAGGGCAAGTCATCGACGCGTACTCAATAATCGTCACGGGCGCCTTCTCGTCGCCCATCGCCATTTCCGGCAAGGCTTCCGGCTGCATCAGTTCGCCGGTCGGCACGGAGTCGGCCCAGGCCTCGACCGTCAGAGGCGATAACGAGGAAACACCGAACACTGCTGTGGCGAGCGCCACGGCAGACGTGGTCAGGCAAAATTCGCGTCGGGTGATCTGCAACGGAGGCTCCTGGGGCTGAAATGCCGGTCTAGACCGTCACTGGCTAGCTGGACAGCACAATTGTGGCAATGCCGAGCCAGCCTGCCAAGGCGGGCAGTGGCCTCAATTTTGCTTGATCGCCGCGCCCAGCCGGGCAAGCGCCTGACGGAGATTTTCGTCATTAATATCCGGCAAGGTTTCGGCGACCTGCGCCGCCACTTCAGGATCGGGCATTTGCGGCGTGGTTTTTTCCCGACGCCTGAGGGGCGCCTGGCGCAAGGCGATGCGACCGATCGCCTGCCAGCCGAAAAAGCGGTTGACCCGTTCAAGGATGACGGCTGCGAGATGCTGGATTTCGAGTGCCGCGGGGCCTTCAACCCGCAGCACCAGGGTGGCGGGTTCCGGGGTTTCGCCGCCGACCGGGCGTGGCCAATTGATCTTGAGCGGTTCGCTATGGGCGGCGATCTCGAGGCCGACGATGTCGGGCCAGCGTGAAATGATCTCGGTCGATGCAAAGCCCTGCGCCTTGAGCACGTCTCCCAATGTAGCGCTCAGCAACTCCGAAAGTGGTCGGGGAAAACCGCGCGGGGACTTGCTCATGGGTCCGTGCCTTGTGCCATCGTTGGCATCATGACCGTAGCAGTCCGCTGGGCTTCGCGGAAGAAAGCCCCAACGCCGGATTCCGACACCTTGCTTGCCTGGTATGACAGGCACGCACGAATCCTGCCATGGCGAGCGCGGCGCGGCGAATGCCCGGATCCATATCGCGTATGGCTGTCCGAAATCATGCTCCAGCAGACGACGGTGAAGGCGGTTGGTCCGTACTACGTCCGTTTCTTGTCACGTTGGCCGACAATTGCCGCGCTTGCTGCGGCGAGCCTCGATGATGTCCTTCGTGCCTGGGCCGGGCTCGGCTACTACGCGCGCGCTCGCAATCTGCATGCCTGCGCGAATGCCGTGGTCAAGCACCATGGCGGACAGTTTCCGCGTGATGTCGAAGCCTTGCGCGGCCTGCCGGGGATCGGCGACTACACAGCGGCGGCGGTTGCGGCAATCGCTTTCGATCTTCCGGCGGTGCCGGTCGATGGAAATGTCGAGCGTGTCGTGTCGCGGCTTTTCTCTGTTGAGGAAGAATTGCCGGCTGCGAAGCCGGCGATCAGAGAATTTGCAGCATCCCTACTGCCAAGACATCGGGCGGGCGACTTCGCTCAAGCCCTCATGGATCTCGGGGCCACCATCTGTTCGCCGAAGCGTCCCGCGTGCGAGCTGTGCCCTTGGCAAGGTGACTGCGCTGCCCACGCACGCGGCGATCAGGAAACGTTTCCACGCAAGCTGCCAAAAGCGGAAGGCAAATTGCGCCGGGGATCAGCATTCGTAGCGCTGCGCGCCGACGGTCGCGTGTTGCTGCGTCGACGTCCCGAAAAGGGCTTGCTCGCCTCGATGATGGAAGTACCGGGGAGCGAGTGGACGCACGATTTCGACAAAGCCAGTGCTGACCGTTCGGCGCCACGACTGGGTGCGGGAGTGCGATGGCGCCCGTTGCCGGGCATGGTGCGCCACGTGTTCACTCATTTCCCTCTCGAGCTGACCGTCTTCGTCGCCAACGTGCGACGTGCGACCGCCGCGCCAAAGGGTGCACGATGGGTGAAGGTCGCCGATTTAGCCGATGGGGCGTTGCCGAACCTCATGCGAAAAGTTCTCGCGCACGCCCTCGACCGGCGTTAGATCGCCGGAATTCCGGAAGCCAAAATCACGCGGCCGGTGGCTGTTCCCAAAAGCATCAAACATCGCTACGAAACGAGTGCAAATTCACTATGGGGAAAAAGCATGACTGTCGAACGTCACGATATTGGACCGCGCATGAGCAAGGCCGTAGTCCACGGCAATACCGTTTATCTAGCCGGCATTGTCGCCGACGCCCCGAAGGGCAAAAGCACCAGCGACCAGACCAAAGATATTCTCAGGCAGATCGACGGTTTTCTCGCAAAGGCCGGCACAGACAAGAGCAAGCTTCTTTCCGCAAACATCTGGATCACGGATATGGCGAATTTCGCCGAAATGAATGCCGTTTGGGACGGTTGGGTCGCGCCCGGCAACACGCCGGCACGCGCAACGGTCGAAGCCAAGCTCGCTTCGCCTGACTACAAGGTTGAGATCATGGTGGTGGCGGCGAAATAACGATGGCCGGACCACCCGGAATTCTTGCGATCTTTAATGACTGCCGCGCGGGACGTGAGGCGGATTTCGAAGCGTGGTTTCAGGGCGAGCATTTGCTCGAACGCCTCGCCGTTCCCGGTTTTCTGTATGGGCGACGGCACCAGGCAATTTCCGGGAGCTCCGCCTATTTCAATTTCTACCAGGTTGAGTCGCCGGCCGTCCTGACGTCGAAGCCCTATCTCGAACGGCTCGACAATCCGACACCGATGACGCGCAAGGTGATGTCGGAAGTCTTCGTCAACGCGAGCCGAACCGTGTGTCGACGAACGCTGCGGCGCGGTGGTTTCCGTGGCGTATTTGTCGTCACCGGCCGCTTCGTCAAAGACCCGCCCGACGCAGCCACGTTGGCCCGGCTCGCTGAAGATTTGGTGCAGGACACTGCCATTGCGGCTTGCGAAATCTGGGACGCGGTCGATCCGGCGGGTCAGGGGGTTTCGCTGGAAGAAAAGCTGCGCGGCGGTGACGAGAAGATCAAGGCTTGCCTGATGGTCGACACGCTTCGCCAGGCCGATGCGGAGAAAATCGGGGCGGACCTGTCGCGCCAATTTCCCCAGGCGGACGTTGGAGTATTTCGCGTGCTTTGCCAGCTCAGTCGTGCCAAGGGGACGGACTGATGGAATTGTTCCAGCCGATTGCGGAAAAGATAGCGGCGCATCTGATCAAGCGTGGCGAGACAATCGCCATAGCCGAGTCCTCGACCGGCGGTCTCGTTGCAGCATCTTTGCTCGCGATACCTGGCGCGTCGGCCTATTTCGTCGGGGGCGGGGTCGTCTACACCAAGGTGTCGCGCATGGCGCTGCTCAATATCGGCGACGCCGACATGGCGGAGCTGCGGCCTGCGACCGAGAACTACTCGCTTCTGATCGCGCGACGGGTTCGCGAGCGGCATGGCGCCACGTGGGGTTTCGGTGAAACTGGCGCAAGCGGACCGACCGGCAATCGATATGGCGATCCGGCCGGTCACACGTGCATGGCGGTGGCCGGATCGATAGAGCGAGCGACGACCCTCCGTACCGGCAGCAACGACAGGCGGGCCAACATGGATACCTTCACCAAGCGCGCCTTGGCGTTTCTCTACGAAACGATATCTGGCTGATCCACTCGACTGGGCGCCGCTGCGGGCGATAACATCCTCCGAGTTCCAACCGGGGGGACGATCATGCTGTCACGCCGCGCGTTTCTCACCTCGACTGCTTCACTCGCCGTTACTGCCGGGATCACCGGCACGCATGCCGCAATGGGGCCGAATGACAAATTCGACCTGCTTATCAAGGGCGGCGATGTGCTCGATCCCAGTCAGTCGCTGCGCGGCCGCCGCGACATCGGCATTCGCTATGGCGTGATTGAGGCGGTCGAGCCCGATATTGCCGAGGCCCGTGCCCTGCGCGTGATCAATGCGTCCGGCAGGCTGGTGACGCCGGGGTTGGTCGATCTGCACAGCCATGTTTACCCCTATGGGTCAGCCATCGGCCTTCCTGCCGACGAGTCTGTCGTGAACCAGTGCGCCACCACCTGTGTTTCGGCGGGTGACGCCGGTGCGAACAATTTCGCCGCCTTCCGACGCTTCATTGTGGCCCAGACCCGCACGCGGCTTTACGCCTTCGTGCATATCGCCAATATCGGGCTGACGCCGTTTCCCATCGCGGAGCTCTACAACATCGATTTCGCGCAAGTGGATGCCTGCGCCAAGACGATCGGCGAAAACGCCGATATTGCGCTCGGTGCCAAAGTCCGCATGTCCGAGAATATCATTGCCAAACATGGGACCGAGCCGCTCAAGCGTGCGATCCTCGCGTGCGAGCGATCCGGAACGCCGGCGAAGATCATGTGCCATATCGGCGGCGTCGAGACCGGCGAACTCATGTCGCAGATTCTCGATTTGCTGCGGCCAGGCGACATCCTGACCCACGCCTATTCGGGCGCCCCCAACATTGCCGGCGCTTTCACCAATATCGTGCAGGATGGAAAATTATTGCCGGCGGCGCTCGCCGCGAAACAGCGTGGCGTGATCTTTGATGTCGGGCATGGCGGCGGCAGTTTCGACTACACTGTCGCCGAAGTCGCGATCCCGGGCGGCTGCGGGCCCGATACGATCTCGTCAGATCTGCACGCTGTTTCCGGCAACACGCCGGGCATGCCCTATCTGCCGTGGGTGATGTCGAAGTTCATGGGAATGGGCTTCACGCTCGAGCAGGTTGTCGCGATGGCAACAATCAATCCCGCGAAGATCATCAATCGTGGGCCAAAGCTAGGCACTCTGCAGGCCGGCGCGCCCGGCGATGTCGCGATCATGGAATTGGTGGAAGGACCGGTGTCCTTTGTCGATACCCGCAACAACAAACGTGAGGGGAAGGCCTATCTCAAGCCGGTGCAGACGGTCGCGGCAGGCGTCGCTTTCGGCCGGCCCTACGCGCTGCCGTTTTCCGTCAGATGAGCTAGGCCATCTCCGAGCGTACTTTGGCCCGCAGCTCGTCGATGGGTGTGAGCCCCTTCGGCGTTTCGAGGTGCCAGAAGGTCCAGCCGTTGCAGGCGTCGAGTCCTTGCGCGATCGCGCCGATCCGATGGATCGAACCGACGGTGCCATCGAGAGACACGGCGCCGTCGGCGCGCACGAGCGCCTTGTGACGTTTTTTTGAGTCGACCAGCTGCGCACCCGGCGTCACGAGCCCGCGCTCGATCAAAGCTGCGAAGGGGACGCGCGGCGCTTCGCGCGCGGTGACGAACGGCGCTAGCGTCGGCGCTTCAAGAGGCTTGGTCGCGGCGATGCGCCTTTCGGCTGCCTTTGCGTATTTCGCATCCTGCTCGCACCCGACAAAGCGGCGGCCGAGCCGCTTGGCGACGGCTCCCGTGGTGCCCGTTCCAGAGAATGGATCGAGCACCAGGTCGTCGGGGCGTGTGCTCGAAACAAGCACCCGCGCAAGCAAGGCTTCAGGCTTCTGGGTCGGATGAAGTTTTTTGCCGTTACTGCCCTTCAGACGCTCCTCGCCTGTACACAACGGCAAGGTCCAGTCCGAGCGGACCTGAATGTCCTCGTTGCCGGCCTTGAGCACTTCGTAATTGAAAGTGTACCCGCGCGCGTTCGCGTCGCGTGACGCCCATATCAAAGTTTCATGCGCGTTGGTGAATCTGCGCCCGCGGAAATTCGGCATCGGATTCGATTTGCGCCAGATCACGTCGTTGAGAATCCAAAATTCGAGATCCTGCATGATCGTGCCGACGCGGAAAATATTGTGATACGAGCCGATGACCCAGATGGTCGCCGCCGGCTTCATCACGCGACGGCAGGCTGCAAGCCAGCGCCTCGTGAAATCGTCGTACGCGGAGAAGCTGCCAAATTTATCCCAGGCGTCATCGACGGCATCGACGTGCGAGTCGTCCGGTCGCTTCAGATCATTTGCGAGCTGCAGATTGTAGGGCGGGTCTGCGAAGACGAGATCGACCGAGGCCGCCGGCAGGCTTTGCATTCCGGCGATGCAATCGCCGACGAGAATGCGATGCGGCTGCGGACTCTCTGAAACTTCACGGGGCGCCCTCGAGGGCGCCCCGCGACGCGACACAACCATGACCCAGGACTCTGACTCAGGCGACGCGGTCGGCGACGCGGGACCCACAACCGACAGGCCCGCATCTTGCGCGCGCAAAGTAAAAAAGCGGTTTATGATGGCGCCTCGCAAAGCCGGCAAAGCTGCCTATTTAATACTGGCTTAAAAGTAGTTGGTGGCGCCGTTCGCGATCAGAGTTGGACGAGCGCGCGCAGTTCAGCGATTATTGCGACAAATGTCTGGAGGAGCCCGTCATGCGTTGGGATGATTTTCGCCGCAGCGACAATATCGAAGACGCACGCGGTGAGGGAGGCGGCTTTGGCGGCGGTGGTATGGGTATACCGGTTGGCGGTGGCGGACTTGGGATAGGAACCGTCATCATCCTCGGCTTGCTCGGCTGGGCGCTTGGCATCGATCCAAGCGTTCTGATCGGCGGCGCCGAGATCGTGAACGGCGGTCTCCACAAAGAGCAACCGTACGAACCGCAATCGCCGCAGGCGACGAGCAAGCCATCAGACCAGATGGGCGATTTCGTCGCCGCCGTGCTTGGCAATACCGAGGACACTTGGCGGGAAATTTTCAAGGCCAACGGTCAAACATACACAGTGCCGCGGTTGCGCCTGTATTCAGGTGTTGTGCAAGGCGGCTGCGGCATGGCGCAGGCGGCGATGGGACCGTTTTATTGTCCGAATGATCGTCGCATCTATCTCGATACCTCGTTTTTCCGCGACATCCAGGCTCGCTTCCGTGGCTGCAGCGGCAAGGCTTGCGACTTCGCCGAAGCCTATGTGATCGCACACGAGGTCGGTCACCATGTGCAAAACCTGCTCGGCATTTTGCCGCAGGTGCAGAATGCGCAGCGCTCGGCAGGCAGCAAGGTCGAGGCCAACCGGATCCAGGTGCGGGTCGAATTGCAGGCCGATTGTCTCGCCGGAGTTTGGGCGAACAATTCAAACCAGCGCTGGAATTCGATCGAGCCGGGCGATGTCGAGGCGGCGATGCAGACCGCAGCGGCGATCGGCGATGATCGTCTTCAGCAGCAGTCGCGCGGATACGTCGTGCCGGATGCTTTTACCCACGGCTCGTCTGCGCAGCGGCAACGCTGGTTCATGACTGGGCTGAAAGAGGGAAAGGTATCGGCGTGCAATACCTTCTCCGGCCAGGTTTAGCGGAACCGCGATGGCGGGCATCGATGAAAGCCGACAATTTGTGCCGCTGAAGATCGCGGTGCTGACGATTTCGGATACGCGCGAGGCCGCCGACGACAAATCTGGAACGACGCTGGTCGAGCGCATTCGCGCGGCCGGTCATGCCGTTGCCGCTCGCGCGATCGTCAGGGACGAGGTCAAAGCAATCCGCGAACAGGTCAAGGCCTGGATTGCCGACGACCTTATCGACGTCGTCATCACTACGGGAGGCACCGGCTTCACTGGACGGGATGTGACGCCCGAGGCGGTCGAGCCGCTGTTTGAAAAGCGCATGGACGGCTTTGCCACCATGTTCCTGCTGGTAAGCGAAAGGAAGATCGGCACCTCGGCGATTCAGACGCGTGCGACGGCCGGCGTCGCCAATGCGACTTATGTATTCTGCCTTCCGGGCTCACCGGGTGCCTGCAAGGACGCCTGGGACGTAATATTGGTGCATCAACTCGACTACCGCTATCGGCCCTGCAATTTTGTGGAAATTCTGCCGCGGCTCGACGAACACCTGCGCAGGCCGAAGGCTAAAGGCGCAACCGCCTGATCGTTGTAGGCTATAAGTCAAGGTCCCAGAATTCGGCGACGACGTCTTTGCCCCAACTATGTCGCGGCTCGCTGGAGGTGAGCGTGAAGCCAGCCTTTTCATAAACATGGCGCGCAGCGCTCAGCACGCTGTGCGTCCAGAGTGTGATCTTTGTATATCCAACGGAGCGCGCAAAGCGCACGCATTCGTCGACGAGCTGCGCGCCCAGACCCAGTCCGCGTCCCTTCGGATCGACCAAAAGCAACCTGACGCGTGCGACGCCGGGCTGATCATCCTTCACCAACAAGACACAGCCGACGTTTTCGCCGTCCAACTCGGCGATCCAGCATCGCTCGCACTTTGCGTCGAAGTTGTTGACGAAATCGGCGACGATCTGCGCGCAGAGGCCTTCGAACGGCTCGCCCCAACCGTGTTCCCGCAAGTAGAGCTCGGCGTGGCGTGAAATGACCCAGCCGAAGTCGCCAGCGCGCGGTTCGCGCAACGTATAGCGCGGCTTTGTGTCGGATTTCACCGCCTGTCCATTGGCGAGCAGAGTTTCGATCGATGTCATGGCTGCGACGATCTGTGCTTGTTGCGAAGGTTTGAGCCTATCGAGCATGGCGCCGGCAGCGCGCTGCGAGCGTTCCTCCATCGGCGCAAACAGCTTGCTGCCGCGTGCCGTGAGCGCGAGGTGGCTCTGCCGCCCATCCTTCTTCGACGTTTTGCGGCTGATCAGGCCGCGCTTCTCGAAATTACGCAGAAGGCGGCTGAGATATCCGGCATCGAGGTCAAGGGCGCGCGCGATGTCGCTCGCAGTGAGCTCGTCGGCACGCGCGAGCTCATAGAGCACGCGCATTTCGCCAAGCGAATAGGGGCTATCAAGATATGTCTTGCGCAGGACGCCAATCTGCCGCGTGTAGAAACGATTGAACTGGCGTACGGCCGCAATGCTAGTCAGGCTTGCCATGGTCTGGAAGCGTCGACAAATTAATTGACAAAGTCAAGTATATTTACCGAACGGTTGTAACCGCTGCCGGCAGCAATGTTAGTCGGCGCCGGCCGAGTTTACGCAGTAGATCCGCCTCTGCATTCTCGCCATCTCCGTGCCCGCCAATCGCCTCATAAAGCCGACGAGGAATGAGCAGACCCTGCTCAGGCTTTGGCGCGCCAAGGGCCACAACAAACAGTGCAATAATTTCCGCCAGCCTTGGACGCGCGCAGTCAGTGATGTCGATGGCACGGAAAACCGCAGCCTTTGACTTGTCATCGACCGCACTCGATGTGCTGATGAAATGATCGGTGGCCTCAATCCAGCCTGACTGCGGCGTTGCGCCCGCCCGGAGAAACAGCAGCCAAGGACTTCGCGTTGTTGCGGCAGCCGCTTTTAGGCGCACGCCAAGAGGCTTGCCTGAGGCCAGGAAGCGGCAACCGGCGATATCGGCCACCTCGGCTGTCGCGTCGCGCGAGTTTGCGTCAGCAACGACAACGTCTGCGAGCAGCCCGGCTGCCGCCCCAGGCACAAGCGCAGCCAGTGTGGGCACCAAAGACCGTTCCGAATCGTGGGTCGAAATGATCGCGGTCAACATGGAACTGTAGCCCTCGGTACCGGTTGCCACCATATCAGGTGGGCGCGGACGTCTACCCTACGAGATCAAGGTACAGATGCCCAAATTACGGGCACGCACAATGTTCTTGTTATGTTCACATTCAATGATTAGGTTACAGCCATGGCTCGATCAAAGGCAGCCCAAAGACGCTCGCCGGTGAAGGAGCTGCCCTCCGCACCGGCGGGCGCCTATGAAGACGTCAGTGAACTCCTTGGCGTCGTCGTCGACCATGAGCGTCGGCGGGGACGAGGTGCACAGAGCAATGCGTCGGGGCGCTACGAGCAGCACGCCCGCGTGGCCTTCGACGACGGCTGGAGGACGCTCGACGAGCTTCCACCCTTTAAGACGACGGTCACGGTCGACGCAACGCGAAAGATTATTACCCGCAATGAATCGCCAGACGTTGGCTTCGACCGGTCGATCAATCCGTATCGAGGATGCGAGCATGGCTGCATCTACTGCTTCGCGCGTCCGACGCACGCATACCTCGGCTTGTCGCCCGGTCTCGATTTCGAATCCAAGCTGCTGGTTAAGCCCGAGGCCGCAGCGCTGTTGGAAAAGGAATTGTCGGCACCGGGCTACGAGCCGAAGGTCGTCGCGATTGGTACCAATACCGATCCATATCAGCCGATTGAGCGTCGCTACAAAGTCATGCGCAGGATCCTGGAAGTTCTGGACCGAGCGGGCCACCCGGTCGGCATCGTTACAAAATCGGCCCTGGTGTTGCGCGATCTCGACATCCTGGCCCGTATGGCTGAAAGGAAACTGGCAAAGGTGGCGCTGTCGGTGACCACACTGGATCCGACACTGGCCCGCAAGATGGAACCGCGAGCGGCGACGCCCATGCGCCGGCTCGAGACGCTGCGGCGTCTGACCCAGGCAGGCGTGCCAACAACGGTTATGGTGGCACCGGTCATTCCCGCACTCAACGATATGGAAATCGAACGCATTCTTGAGGCAGCTAAAACGGCCGGTGTGAAGGAAGCCGGCTACGTTTTATTGCGGCTGCCTATTGAAGTACGGGACCTTTTTCGCGAATGGCTGATCGCGAATTATCCAGATCGATACCGCCACGTCTTCAAACTGGTTCGCGACATGCGCGGCGGCAAGGACTACGACGCCGCTTGGGGAACCCGCATGAAAGGCACCGGTCCCTATGCGTGGATGATCGGCCGCCGTTTCGAGATGGCCTGTGAAAAATTGGGGTTGAATGTAACGCGAAGTGCGCTGACGACGGAGCATTTCCGAAAACCAGGGCCTGCCACTCAGCAATTGAGCCTGCTCTAGGCTCAGCGCGAACTCCAGTCATCCACACCTGAGCGAGGCTTTGCATTGACTTGGCCCCACTTCCGCGCCCTCATCGCGGCGATGGCCAAGAAATTGAAGCCTAGCGATCGACTGCCGCTCAATGAGCCGGTTTTGCGCCCGACATTTCGGCGCGAGCGCCGTGCGCTCACTAAGGGAATTTATCCGGTTGCGGGGTGTGACGAGGCGGGAAGGGGGCCTCTCGCGGGACCGGTGGTGGCAGCGGCGGTCGTGCTGGATCCCGAACGTATTCCCCGTGGCCTTAACGATTCCAAGAAACTTGATGCCGAGGCGCGCGAGAAACTGTATGCCAAAATCTGTGCGACCGCCCAGGTGGCGGTGGCGTTTGGCGCTGTCGATCGCATTGACCGCGACAACATATTGCGCGCATCCCTTTGGGCACTTGCCCGTGCGGTCAAGGCGCTGCCGGTGCGGCCAAAGCTGGTCTTTGTCGACGGCAACCAGAAGATTGATTGCGGGTGCGATTGCGAGGCGGTCGTATCTGGCGATGCGCTGGTCGTGTCGGTTGCCGCAGCCTCGATCGTTGCGAAAGTGACGCGCGACCGACTTATGACACAGTTGGGCCGGGCCTGCCCCGGTTATGGCTTCGAACGGCACATGGGATACAGCGTACCGGAGCATTTTGCTGCGCTGGCTCGCCTTGGGCCGACCATTCACCACCGCAAATCATTTGCGCCGATAGCAGCCAAATTGGCGGCTTTGGGCGGCGCCCCTGATGAAACCATCGCCGAGTTGTTGCCTCTTTAGCGCAGCTTCTCTATTCCTGCTCGGTTACCGTAATTTTCACCCTCGCGCGGGCCAATGCATTACGTATCTCTGCTTGTTGAATTTCTGCGAGGGCGCCCGGCGGTGGTGTTCTGGACTGCTGCGCTGACACAGGCCGCACTCTGGACCCTGATACCCGCGATCTTTTATGGCGCTCCTCCTGGCGAAGTGCCGCTGCTGCTCGCAATTGGCCGCGAATTTGTGCTCGGCAGCTATCTCGGACCACCACTGGCCTTTTGGCTGGGGGAGGTGGCTTTCAGGATTGCGGGCAGCTTCGGTCTGTACGCATTGGCGCAGGCTTGCATCGTTCTGACCTACTGGGCGGTATTCGCCCTCGGGCGCGGTATCGTCGGTACCCGCCACGCGATCCTTGCCGTACTGCTGATGGTTGGCATTGCGGCTTACGCAGTGCCCAGCCCGAATTTCGGACCGGCGGTCCTAGCGGCACCATTATGGGCACTGGGTCTGCTGTTCTACTGGCGCGCGGTCGGCGAGAGGAGGCGTGGCTATTGGTTTCTGCTTGCTCTCGATCTTGGATTGTTATTGCTAGCCAGCTATGTCGGCTTGATCCTGCTTGTACTCATGATCGTCTTTACGGCTGCATCCGCTCGCGGGAGAAGCGCTGCGCAGCGGCCCGAGCCTTGGATCGCCGTGCTGCTCCTGTGCATCGTCGTTTTTCCGCACGTCATCTGGTTCAGGAGCGGTCGTTCGCTGATATTGGAGGGAATTGAGGAAAGCTTCTCGGCAACTGGACGACTATCACCGGCGCTTTGGTTGATGTTCGCGCTGCTTCTCACGCATCTGGGGCTCGCATTGTTGGTGGCGTTGACAAGTGGGTGGCCACGCCATCCTCGAGAACGCGCCCCGGAGATCGATCGCAACCCTGTCGAGCCCTTCGCTCGCACCTTTGTGTTTGTCTTCGCGTTGGCGCCTGCGCTTATGGCGGTCATGGTCGCTTTTGCAAGCGGCCGACTTGGGCAGCTCGGCGGTATCGCGCCGCTTGTCGTGCTTTCGGGGCTTGCGGTCATAGTCGCTGCTGGCGACAAAATTCTTCTTTACCGAGAACGATTGGTTTCTTCAGCTTGGCTTGGTCTGCTGGTGGCGCCGCCGGTGCTGGTTGTGCTTTCGATTGCGATTTTTCCTTGGGCGTTGGGTTCCGATCTCAAGATTGCTCAACCGGCGAACGCCGAGGGTCGCTTCTACGCGGACATCTTTCAGCGCCGCACCGGCAAGCCGCTAGCTTATTTGAGCGGCGATCCGCGAATTGCACCCCTCGTCGCGCTCGCCGCGCCGAGTCGACCTCACCTCTATTTTGCTTGGGCGCCAGAGCGGAGCCCGTGGGTAACTTTGACCGACATGCGCGCGCAGGGCGGCATTTTGGTTTGGCCGGCTGCCGACAACAGTGGCACTGCTCCCGAGACGCTGAAGGTTCAATTTCCGGAAATGGTACCCGAGGTACCACGCTCATTCCCACGCGCGGTGCAGGGAATGTTGCCGCTGATCCGCATCGGATGGTCGATGCAGCGGCCACAATAGCTAGTGATAGCTTTCACCCTCTCGCACCTTCCCGCGGAACAGCCAATAGATAAAAGCGACGTAGCCGAGGATGATTGGCAGCAACAGAAGCGTGCCAAGCAACATAAAAATCTGGCTCGCCGGCGCTGCCGCTGTATCCCAAACCGTGAGAGACGGCGGGACCAAGTAGGGGAAGTTGGAAATTACGAGTCCAAGAAAGCCAAGAAGGAAAAGCGCCATGGTGGCCAGGAATGGCGGCGCTTCGCGCCCGTTTTCGATCCATTGCCATGCAAGATAGGCGGTGAGCGCCGTAACCAGAGGCACCGGCCAAAGAAAATAGAAATTGGGCAAAGTGAACCACCGGTCTGCGATGCGTGGCTGGCTGAGTGGCGTCCATAAGCTCACCGCGGCCATGCAGACGAGCACTGCCAGCAGCAGGAATTTTGCTTGGGCGCGGGCGCGGTGCGCCACCGGCCCTTCCGTTTTCATCGCAAGCCACGTAGCACCCAGCAGTGCGTAACCGGCGATCAGGGACAGTCCGCAGAGGAAGGCAAAAGGTGTTGCCCAGTCGAACGAACCTCCGCTGAAGGCGCCATCGCGCACGGCAACTCCCTGGATCAGGCCGCCAAGGATCACACCCTGAGAGAAGCTCGCGAGAGTCGAGCCTACATTGAAGGCAAGATTCCAACCGGTCTTGCTGTACGAAACGTGGCGAAATTCAAATGCGACACCACGAAAAACCAACGACAGAAGCATCACGATCACCGGCAGGTAGAACGCCGGCATGATGATCGAGTACGCCTTTGGAAAGGCGACGAACAGACCAGCGCCGCCCAGTACGAGCCAGGTCTCGTTGCCATCCCAGTATGGCGCAATAGTGCGGGTCATCTGATCGCGCTCGCTCTCGGTGTGCGCGGTTGGAAAAAGTATGCCGATGCCCAAATCGAAGCCGTCGAGAAGTACGTACATGAATACGGCGGTACCGATCAGGGCAGCCCAGATCAGAGGGAGGTACCATTCCATGACAACATGCCTTTCAACGCTGCATTGCCTCGCGCCCGGCGTCCTGTGCTGCGGAAATCGGGCTCGGTGAAAATGGGATCGGCTCGGCCGCAGGTTTGTGCGGACCCCGCGCAATCAGTCGGTTGATGTAATAGATGCCAAACCAGAACACGACGCCGTAGGCCAGAACGAATAGCGCGAACGTGCCCGCGATAGTCGCACCAGGCACAGGGGATGTGGCGTCGGCGGTGCGCAAAATGCCTTGCACGATCCAGGGCTGGCGCCCGCTCTCGGTCACGATCCAGCCTGCTATCACCGCGACGAAGCCCATCCACCAGCAGTGCGACATCATGAGCAAATACCAGCGCGTCTCGAACAGTGTTCCGCGCCACCACAAGAAGGCTCCGAAAAGCGCAGATGCAATCATGAAGAATCCGATTGCGAGCATGGTGCGGAAAGCGAAAAACACAGTCTTGACCGGAGGCCGGTCGGACGCAGGTACACTGTTGAGGCCCGGAAATAGTCCGTTCATGCGATGGGTCAGGACCAGTGACGCCGCTTTCGGGATCGACAACTCGAAACGGTTTACTCCAGCCACTTCGTCCGGCCAGGCGAAAATGTGGAAGTCACCGGGCTTGCTTCCGTCCCAATGCGCTTCCATGGCCGCAATTTTGATTGGCTGATGTTGCAACGTGTTAAGTCCGTGTTGATCGCCAATGAAAAGCTGCAACGGAGCCAGGATTGCGGTTAGTCCGATTGCCATCCTAAGCATCGTCCGCCCCTCGTCGATGTGGCGGCCGGCGACGAGATAGCGCGCGCCCACAGCCAGCACCACAAAACCAGTCGTCAGATATGCGGCGTTGAGCATGTGTGCGAACCGATACGGAAAACTCGGATTGAATACGATTGCGAGCCAGTCGGCCGGGTGCACGACGCCGCCGCTCATCTGGTGGCCGGTTGGCGTTTGCATCCAGCTATTGGCCGACAAAATCCAGAATGCCGATATGGCGGTGCCAACAGCGACAATCGCGGCTGATAGCACGTAGAGCCAGGGCGGCACACGATTGAAGCCGAACAGCAGCACCCCAAGGAACGTCGCTTCCAGAAAGAATGCACTTAAAACTTCATAGCCGATCAAAGGCCCGACGACGTTGCCAACGACGAGTGAGAAGCGACTCCAATTGGTGCCGAACTGGTATGAGAGCACGATCCCGGACACAACGCCCATCGCAAAAGAGACCGCGAAGATCCGCGTCCAGAATTGCATGAGGTGCTGATACCGGTCGTTGCCAGTACGCAGCCATAGCGCGCCAAGGGTCGCCAGATACGCTGACAACCCGATCGTGAAGCTTGGAAAGATGATGTGAAAAACGATGGTGAAGGCGAATTGTAAACGGGCCAGCAGGACAGGATCAAAATCCATGACGAGCTCCGACCAAACGTCCTCAAACAATTATAGTCGCCGGCGATAAAGCGGGGAAACCAAATGTGTTCCATGCGTGCGATAAATCGAAGCGGCAAATTGCGATTACGTAGTATCCACAGCACTCACATCAGTTCTGACGGGGGATTCCAGCCGAGTTAGGCTCAGAACCCGAACTCGGTGACGGAATGATATGGTCAGGCAGCCAAAGCGCCCACAGGTAAGCCGGAAAGCTGCTGTCCCAGTTTCCGCCTCAGCCTTGCTGGCGGGCACGGTGCCTGCCTGTGCCTCGGCGGCAGCCTTGCTCTATGTTGCCCGCGTAATGACGCGCAGTCTGGCGGAGATAGATTGGGAGGACGTGACCGAATATGCTCCGGCCGTCGTGACCGCAATCACAATGCCGCTGACCTATTCAATCGCTACCGGCATCGGCCTGGGCTTTATCACTTACGCGCTCGTCAAGATAGTTTCCGGCAAGGTGCGAGAAGCCTCCGCGGCCGTGATTGTCCTTGCGATTCTGTTTGCAGCCAAGTTCGCGGTTGCGGGGTGATCGTGACCTCGACCTGGCAGTTATGGGCGGTTCTGTCGGCGGTTTTCGCCGCCCTGACGGCGATATTTGCCAAGGTCGGCGTCGAAAACGTGAATGCCGACTTTGCCACCTTCATTCGTACTGTTGTGATTTTGGTGACGCTCGCCTTCATTCTCTTGGCGACCGGACAATTTCAGTCGCTTGGTGCAATCTCTTCACGCAGTTATTTGTTTTTGCTGCTATCCGGGCTGGCAACAGGTGCTTCCTGGATTTGCTATTTCCGCGCTCTGAAGATAGGTGAAGCCGCGAAGGTAGCACCCATCGATAAGCTCTCCGTGGTGCTGGTGGCACTGTTCGGTGCTGTATTTTTAGGAGAGCGCTTGACGACGCCGAACTGGCTCGGAGTGGCGTTGATCGCTGCGGGCGCAATTTTGGTCGCTTATCGGTGATCGAGCGCCTTCTTGATCGCCAGGAAGTCGCGCCACGCAAATCGTTTTTGCAGAGGGCTACGGAGCAGGAAGGCCGGATGGAACGTCGGCATGGCGCGGATTTCGCGCTTACCAGTTTCAAAGGCGAACCATCGTCCCCGTGTTTTGGTGATACCCTCTTTGATACCGAGAAGCGTCTGTGCGGACGGACCGCCGAGGCAAACCAGGATGTCAGGGTCGGCAAGCTCGATCTGCCGCAAGATGAAGGGAAGGCAGATCTGCGATTCCTGCGGGGTAGGCGTGCGGTTTCCCGGTGGACGCCAGGGTACGATGTTGGCGATGTACACAGACGTCCGATCGAATCCGATCGCCGCCAGCATGCGGTCAAGCAATTTGCCGGATCGGCCGACGAAAGGCAGACCTTCAATGTCTTCGTCGCGACCCGGCGCCTCCCCTACGAGCATCAATCGTGCTTCGGGATTGCCGTCGGCGAATACAAGTTGGCTCGCTGTAGGTTTCAGCGCGCAGCCTTCAAAGTTATCGAGAATGGTACGCAACTCGTCGAGTGTCTTTGCGTTTTTTGCCGCCGAACGTGCCTGCATGACAGCCACATCCGGGGCAGGCGGCGCAGCAAGCGTGGGCCGGCTCACAGTGTCGAAATCGGCAGGCGGGGCCGTCGGTCGCGTCGCACGCGCGGCAGGTGCCTCCGGCTCAGTCGAAGCAAAACGATCGACGGGACTTTCTCCTAGGAGTGCATCGACGCCCGTCTCGGCATAGAAATCGAGAAGGTCACGTCCAGGAGTGTCGCGAGAGGGGATCACTTATTCATCCTAGCATAGGCTAAGCCCGATTGCCGCCCTCTGTGCAAAAGTGGACAATTGGCCAAGGAGACATTCATGGCCGAACTACCAGCCCGCGAGGCAATGGATTTCGATGTGGTCGTTGTCGGCGCCGGTCCCGCCGGGCTTGCGGCCGCGATCCGCCTCAAGCAAATCAATCCGGATGTTTCCGTGGTTGTGGTGGAGAAAGGTTCCGAGGTCGGCGCGCATATCCTCTCAGGCGCCGTGATTGACCCCGTTGGGCTTGATCGCTTGTTGCCCTACTGGCGTTCAGAAGACACGCCCATCAAGACCGCAGTCGCGGACGATCGCTTTTATTATCTTTCAAAAACCGCGTCGATCCGGCTGCCAAATTTCATGATGCCGCCGTTGATGAACAATCACGGCAACTACATCGTCTCTCTCGGCAACGTATGCCGTTGGCTCGCGACCAAAGCGGAAGCTCTCGGCGTTGAAATCTATCCCGGGTTCGCCGCGACGGAACTTCTCTTTGACGCGAATGACGCGGTCGCGGGCATTGCGACCGGCGATATGGGCGTGGGCAAAAACGGGGAGCCGAAAGACAATTTCACCCGAGGCATGGAATTGCGCGCGAAGTACACGCTGTTCGCCGAAGGCGCGCGTGGCAATCTCGCCAAGCAATTGATCCCGAAATTTGGCCTTGCGAAAGACCGCTTGCCGCAGAAATTCGCGCTGGGTTTGAAAGAGCTTTGGCAGGTTGGATCGGAAAAGCACCGCAAGGGGCTCGTACAGCATACCTTCGGGTGGCCGCTCGATAATTCGACCGGCGGCGGTTCATTTCTCTATCACCTGGACGACAATCTGATTTCAGTCGGATTCGTTCTGTATCTCAACTATTCAAATCCGTACCTGTCGCCGTTCGAGGAATTCCAACGCTTCAAGACACACCCGCTTGTGCGCGATACCTTTGATGGCGGCAAAAGACTCGCCTATGGCGCCCGCGCTCTCACCGAGGGCGGATACCAATCGGTGCCGAAACTTTCATTTCCCGGCGGCGCGTTGCTTGGTTGCGATGCGGGTTTCATGAACGTCCCGCGCATCAAGGGAAGTCACAACGCCATTCTTTCCGGAATAGCGGTCGCCGAATCCGCCGCTGCAGCGCTGTCGTCCGGACGTAGCCATGATGAATTGTCGGACTATGATGCGGGCTGGCGCAACTCGGCCATTGGCAAAGACCTATGGAAGGTGCGCAACGCGAAGCCGTTGTGGTCGAAATTCGGAACGCTTCTGGGCATCACGCTCGGTGGGTTCGATATGTGGACAAATACGCTTGGCTTCTCATTGTTCGGCACGCTTCGGCACGACAAGCCTGACTACGCCTCGCTAAAACCAGCGGCTGAATGCACGCCAATCCCGTATCCAAAGCCCGATGGTAAAATTACCTTCGACCGACTTTCGTCGGTCTTCCTTTCCAATACCAATCACGAAGAAGACCAGCCGGTTCACCTCAAGGTCGGTGACCTCAGCCTGCAGAAGAAATCCGAGCACGATGTTTTTGCAGGGCCCTCGGCCCGATACTGTCCGGCGGGAGTCTACGAATGGGTGGAAGAGGCGGGCTCCGAAAAATACGTGATCAATGCGCAAAATTGTGTTCACTGCAAAACGTGTGACATCAAGGACCCGAACCAAAACATAAATTGGGTTCCACCCGAGGGCGGTGGGGGGCCCAACTATCCGAATATGTGAACTTCGGGCCGATCCGGCCACGATACTGCCACACCGCTCCCCTCAATGTGGCCGATGTCGCGCCGCGTGGGACGTTCTTGCGGGGGCCGCGCAAAAAGGCCATTCTCGGCGTAACACTCGGTGGTTCGCGTGCGAATCCGCCGCAACCGCTTCATTGGAGCACTGCCCGTGACCCTTTCGAGTTTCGGCCGCTGCGTTGCCGGCAGCGCGCTGGCCGCCTTTCTGGCGGCAGCAACTACCCCTCTTGCCGCGCAACAGACGAGTGCCCTGCAATCCAGCGCAATCAGCGCCTCGGGAAGCTACCTGGCCGCACGCCATGCCGGTCAGCAGCGCGACGCCGCTGCTGCCGCCGCCTATTACCGGGCGGCACTCAAGCGCGATCCGAACAATGGCGAATTGCTTGACCGCGTCTTCCTCGCATTTCTGGTCGACGGAGATGTCGATGAGGCCGTGAAATTTGCCGAACGCGTGGCGCAGGCCGACAAGAATGATCGGGTCGCCCGCCTGGTACTCGGAGTGAATTCGCTCAAACGCAAGCAATATCTGCCTGCGCGGCGCGACCTCGCTCAATCGATCCGTGGACCGATTACCGATCTGACGGCGACGTTGCTTTCCGCATGGGGCAGCCTTGGCGCCAATGACAGCAAGGGCGCAATCGCGGCGATCGACCATCTCGCCGGGCCGGAATGGTATGCGATTTTCAAAGATCTCCATGCCGGCCTGATTTACGACGTGGCCGGCAATCAAAAGGAGGCCGGCAAGCGTCTTGAGCGCGCCTACAAGTTAGACTCCACGGCCCTGCGCGTCGTGCAGGCTTACGGCAGTTGGGTTTCGCGCAACCGCTCGCCCAAAGAGGCCATGACGGTTTTCGAGACCTTCGACAAAACGCTGCCACGCCATCCGCTCGTGGTCGAGGCGATGGACAAACTCCAGGCAGGCGAGAAATTGCCGCCACTCGTTGCCAACGTTCAGGCGGGTGCCGCTGAGGCACTTTATGGCCTCGGCGCCTCTCTTGGCCGGCGAGGCGGAGAGGACCTGGGCCTGGTCTATCTGCAGCTCTCGCTCTTCCTCAGCCCCAATCATCCACTTGCCCTTTTGTCGCTCGCCGATCTCTATGAATCTCTCAAGAAGCCGGAGCTTGCGATCAAGATCTACGATCGCGTTCCTCCGAGTTCTCCCTTGCACCGCAACGCCGCTATCCAAATGGCGGCCAATCTCGACAGCCTTGACCGGGCCGACGAGGCGCAAAAGCATCTAGAAGGGTTGATCAAGCAGAATCCGGATGATCTCGAAGCGATCATGGCGCTTGGCAATGTTTTGCGTGGGCACAAGAAGTTTGCCGAATGTGCCAACGTTTATTCGAAGGGTGTATCTGCGATACAAAATCCCGAAAAGGCGAACTGGGTCGTCTATTATTTCCGCGGTATTTGCTACGAGCGCTCGAAGCAATGGGCAAAGGCTGAAGCGGATCTTCTGAAGGCGTTGGAGTTATTCCCGGACCAGCCACACGTCCTCAACTACCTTGGTTATTCGTGGATCGACCAGGGCATCAAACTGGACGAAGGCATGGAGATGATCAAGAAGGCCGTCCAGCAGCGTCCTGACGATGGCTACATCGTCGACTCTCTCGGCTGGGCCTACTACCGACTTGGCAATTACGAGGAAGCGACCAAACAGCTAGAGCGCGCGATCGAGCTCAAGCCTGAAGATCCAACGATCAACGATCATCTTGGCGATGCGTATTGGCGAGTAGGCCGCGTGCTGGAGGCCAGATTTCAATGGGCCCATGCGCGTGATCTAAAACCGGATGCGGAGGAGCTTCCCAAAATCGAGGAGAAGCTCAAGGAAGGTCTTCCCGACGAAACTTCGTCACAGGCCAAGGCAGGCAAGAAGAGCGGTGACGGCGGCTGAACGCTGTTGCTTAAGCGATAGGTTTTCGTGTGAGCGCGACGCTGCTCGAAAAGGCTCCTGCAAAAATCAATCTGACGCTGCGGGTTTTCGGTCGCCGCTCCGACGGCTACCACGAGATCGAGAGCTTGGTTGCGTTCGCTGATTTTGGCGACGTATTGACGTTGCGCACTGACGCCGCAGAAGGACTGGAAATAACGGGCCCCTTCGGGAGGAAGAGCGGGCCCATTGGCGAAAATCTGGTTCTCAAGGCAGTTGCCGCGGGACGCGAGCGTGTTGCTGGCCTGAAGGCCGGCAATTTTCTGCTCGAGAAGAACATTCCAGTCGCGGCTGGTCTCGGTGGCGGTTCCGCCGACGCGGCGGCAGCCCTACGACTTGTTTCTCGCGTCAATGCTATTGCCTTGGATGATCCGAGACTTATGTCGGCGGCCCGCGCAACAGGCGCCGACGTTCCTGTCTGTCTTCATCCGCAGGCGCGGATCATGCGCGGTATCGGCGAGCGGTTATCCGCGCCGATCGACTTGCCGGTATTGTCGGCGCTGCTGGTCAATCCACTTGTGCCATTGGCTACACGAGACGTCTTCGGCAAATTTGCTGGCGGCCGAGGTGATGACAATCACGCCGACGTTGTGCCGAAAGAATTCAACCACCTGATCGACTTTCTGGAGCGGCACGATAACGATCTCGCGGATGCAGCCCGTGCTTGCGCCCCTGTCATCGGTGAGATTTTAGAAACCATGCGCGCCTTACCAGGTGCCAGACTTGTCCGTATGTCGGGGTCGGGACCGACATGTTTCGCGCTGTTCGCTGCGCAAAGCGAAGGGACAGCGGCAGCGCAGAAACTCCGGGCCGAACGTCGAGACTGGTGGGTCCAGTCCGCCATGATCGGCTAGCGCCAAGCGCGCCTCAATGGGCGCGGCCAATGCAAAATGCGACCGCCTCTTCCAGCGCCGACTTGATCTCAGCCGGTGGCACCAACGCCAGCGCATCAGTGGCAATCGCACCATAGTGACGCGCGCGGCCAACGGTGTCCTCAATCGAATGGTGTTTGGCCATCAACGTGATGGCCTGATCGAGGTCGCCGTCGCGGAAATCGCCTTCGCCCAGCGTCCGGTTCCAGAACGCGCGCTCACTTTCGGTGCCGCGTCGGAAGGACAAAACCACCGGCAGAGTAATTTTCCCTTCCCGGAAATCGTCTCCGACGTTCTTGCCGAGTTTCGCTGATTTGCCGCCATAGTCGAGCGCGTCGTCGATCAGCTGAAAGGCAATTCCGAGATTCATTCCGAACGATCGGCAGGCCGCCAGTTCTGCCTTCTCTTTTGCCGCGAGAGCGGGCCCCACTTCGCACGCAGCGGCAAACAACTCCGCGGTCTTGGCCCGGATGACTGAAAGGTACTCGTCCTCGTTGGTGGCCGTATTTTTGGCGGTGCCAAGTTGCATGACTTCACCTTCCGCGATCACCGCGGCCGCCGACGACAAGATATCGAGTGCATGCAGATTTGCGACCTCGACCATCATCTTGAACGCCTGGCCAAGAAGAAAATCACCGACTAGCACGCTCGCCTCGTTGCCCCAGAGCATGCGCGCGGCGGCTTTGCCGCGGCGCAGATCACTTTCGTCGACCACATCGTCGTGCAGAAGAGTAGCCGTGTGCATGAATTCAACCGCCGCGGCGAGTTTGATGTGACCGTCGCCCGAATAGCCGCTGAGTCTCGCCATCGCCAGCGTGAGCATCGGTCGAAGCCGCTTGCCGCCAGATGAAATCAGATGGTTGGCGACCTCCGGGATCATCGCGACGTCAGACCCGGTACGAGCTAAAATCGTCGAATTGACGCGCTCCATATCTGGAGCCACCAATTCGGCCAACCGATTGAGCGAGGCTGGGTTTGGACTTTCAAACGGAAGAACGACGGCCATTTCATCTCCAGCACTTAGAAACCGCTAGCATAGGAATGCTATGCTACAGCGGCAAGTCCATTAGATTGTCGCATCAAGTCAATTTGACGCGGTGGTTGTTGGTGGGCTGAATGGCCAGGCTGACAACTAGCCCAACGTAGACTCAAATCCATGCGTGAGCTCATCCGTACCAATGACGCTGTCCTGGTTTCGGCAGTCGTGGCTTTGCTTGAGAGCGCCGGGTTTCGGCCACTGGTTCTTGATCAGAACATGAGTGTTTTGGAGGGGTCGCTGGGCGTCCTGCCGCGTCGCGTTTTGGTGGCAGAAGAATACGAGTTGCGGGCGCGGCGGCTGTTGGAAGAAGCCGGCCTGGGCCATGAGCTGCGCCCTGATGGAAACTGAGATCGAAACCACTGAAGATGCTGTCCTCGGGGGCAGGCTATGTTTGCGACAACCTGTGCGCGGCCATCGCGTCGGTCACGATGCCATTCTGCTGGCTGCGGCAACGGGAGCTCGCGGCGGCGAGCATGCAGTCGACCTGGGGGCCGGTGTTGGTGCGGCGGGTCTCGCGCTCGCGGCACGCGTGACCGACTTGAAAGTCACGCTTGTCGAGGTCGACCCGGTCCTTTGCTCGCTCGCGACCTACAATGCGCGGTTAAATCACCTCGACCGTCTAGTCAAAGCACTCGTGCTCGACGTGGAAAACGCGAACGCGTTCGAACGCAGTGGCATGTCTTCGGACTGCGCCGATCGTGTCTTGATGAACCCACCGTTTCACGACGCGCACCGGCAAAATGTTTCGCCCGATCCGCGTCGTCGTCTTGCCCATGTTGGCCAGCCCGGACTCCTCGGGCGCTGGGTAAACACAGCCGCACGGCTTTTGAAAGCGCACGGTGTCCTGACGCTCATCTGGCGCGCGGATGGGTTGGACGAGGTCCTCGGCGCGCTCAAAATCTCATTTGGAGATACAGCCGTCCTGCCGGTGCTGCCGCGCGCCGAGGCGCCCGCCATCCGCGTACTGGTGCGAGCCGTGAAGGGAGCGGGCGGCACGCGCACGGACTTTCCGGCCCTCGCGCTCAATGACGAGAACGGTCAGCCAACGCCGGCGGCAGAGGCCGTGCTGCGCAACGGGAAAACTCTCACGATTGCCGATGCCTGAGCGAAGGTTTGCCTAAACCTTGCGCCGTCTGGGCATAAATTCTCGCCATTGGCGATCTGCGAACTGGCGTCGCACTCGGTCCAAGTTCGTGTCGTTCAGGCGCGAAAGGCCAATAACGCTGCCGATCAACATGAACAGGAGTGTGATCTTGGGATCCATCGATCCGCCTCTTCCAAAGTGCCGGCGCCTGGTAACTTGCAAAAAGCATTCCAAAGTTAAAAAACAGGCAACGACGGACCATTTCGGAGCAAATCGCCCAAATTTTAGGGATGTGCGAGGGTCCGGTTCCCGGTCCGCCTTTGACTCACGGGGCGGTGCCTGCCTATCTGAGTGCAATGGCCAGTGAAAACGCCCCCCACCCCACTTTCGGCAAGCGCCTGATCGATTTTTCCGCGCGGCTTGTTCCGCGGCGCTTCCGCAGCGACATACCCGTCGTGCCGGTGGTGCGCCTTGCGGGGGTTATCGGCGTCGTGACGCCTTTGCGTCCGGGTTTGTTGCTGTCAACGATTGCAAAGTCGCTGCAGCGCGCCTTTACCACTCCTCACGCGCAGGCGGTGGCTTTGATCATCAATTCGCCAGGCGGCTCGCCGTCCCAATCACACCTCATTTTTCGACGCATCCGGCAACTTGCCGACGAAAAAAAGTTACCGGTGTTGGCCTTTGTCGAGGATGTCGGCGCGTCCGGAGGTTACATGTTGGCCTGCGCCGCTGACGAAATCGTATGCAACGAGTTCTCGATTGTCGGCTCGATTGGCGTTGTTGGCGCGTCGTTCGGATTTACCGAGCTCATGAATAAAGTCGGAATCGAACGGCGGCTTTACACGTCAGGCGATCGAAAGGCGATGCTCGATCCGTTTCTGCCCGAGAAGCCTGAGGACGTGAAGCGCATCAAAGCTATTCAAAACGAGATTCACGGGAACTTTATTGCGCTTGTAAAGAATCGCCGTGGGCCGAAGTTGAAGGGCTCCGACAAGAATCTGTTCTCAGGCGAGTTTTGGATCGCACAGAAGGCGATCGAGCTTGGGTTGGCGGACAGTATCGGCGATTTGCGTTCGACCCTGCGTCAACGCTTTGGCGAGAAAGTCCACACGCCGCTCATCTCCGCTGAGCGCTCCCTATTCGGGCGTAGATTACCGGGTGTTAATCTGGTGGATGCGTTTGTTCAGAAACCCGGTCTTGCTGATGATCTTATTTCGGCGCTTGAGATTCGCGCTTTTTGGTCGCGGTACGGGCTCTAGTTAGGCCTAGTGCGCATTTTTGGCGTGGGTTTCCGGCCGCAAACGTAGGCGACGCTGTGCCGCTGGCTGGCCACTTGCACCAATCCACATTCGCCCCGAAAATGCCGCCTTCGCAACTGACCCTTTGTCGGTTGATATTCGATCGGAGCTGCTCATGCCGACGTTCTTACTCTCACCGCTCGTGAAATGGTCGCTCGCCGCTTTGGGCGGCGCCATGGTCGTGCACTGGGCGATCAAGGAAGCGCGCCGGATCAATGAAGAACTCGAGCAGGCGAGGCGCGTGAAAGCCAAAATAGCGGACGCTGAGAATCGTCCAACGCTTCGCCGTGATCCGGCGACGGGCGAGTACCGCCTTTAAGAATAGCGATAGGGTTGCCTGATCAGGCCGATTTAACGGTCGGCAATGCCTTTATGTCCGCCGATCATGGCGCCGAAGAACAGCAGGATCAGCACCCAACCAATCAGCTGAAAAGAGAGCATTGGTATCCCCAACCCGCGACACGCTTTTCTTCTTGATCAGTCGTGTGGGATATCAGCGGCGGTTCAACAGCGCGTAAATGGACCGCGACTTGACCCACTATGGGGCCACCTCTAGGGTCGAATCTATTCCTGTGCTTAAGAATCAGTATCCATCCGATGGCTGAAGCCAGACTTCTCGCCAGCGACGGCGCACATCAAGGCACCCTGGACCCGACGCGGTCATTCCAGGGGCTGATCCTTGCCCTGCAGCAGTATTGGGCGAATTGGGGCTGCGTCATCCTGCAACCCTACGACATGGAGGTGGGAGCCGGAACGTTCCACCCTGCGACTACCTTGCGGGCACTTGGCCCGAAGCCCTGGAACGCTGCCTATGTGCAGCCCTCGCGGCGCCCGAAGGATGGCCGTTACGGCGAGAATCCGAACCGGCTGCAGCACTACTACCAGTTTCAGGTGATCCTGAAGCCGTCGCCTCCCGACATTCAGGATTTGTATCTCAATTCACTGAAGACGATCGGCATCGATCCGAAAATTCACGACATTCGTTTTGTAGAGGACGATTGGGAAAGTCCCACACTGGGTGCATGGGGCCTTGGCTGGGAATGCTGGTGCGACGGTATGGAGGTTTCGCAGTTCACTTACTTCCAGCAGGTCGCGGGATTTGAGTGCTCGCCCGTCGCAGGCGAACTCACCTACGGCCTTGAGCGGCTCGCAATGTATGTTCAGGGCGTCGACAACGTATATGCGCTCAATTTCAACGGACGCACCGACGACAAAAAGGTTACGTACGGTGATGTCTTTCTGCAGGCCGAACAGGAATATTCACGGCACAATTTTGAATTTGCTGACACCGCAATGCTGTTCGAGCAGTTCAAGATGGCAGAGGCCGCTTGCAGGAAATACCTGGCAGCAGGTTGGGCCGACGGCAAAAAGCAGCGTCATCTGATGGCGCTTCCTGCATACGACCAGTGCATCAAGGCAAGCCACGTATTCAATCTCCTCGATGCGCGTGGCGTGATTTCAGTGACCGAACGACAGAGTTACATCTTGCGCGTTCGCGAATTGGCAAAAGCGTGCGGTGAGGCCTGGCTGGCGACCGAAGGCGGCGGCGCTTAGCAGGCCTGCGTTGCGTTCCGTAACGGCGGCTAAAAGCGGTAATTTAGGAGCGTGACCGAATCACTTGGCGCGGGGGGCGCCCAAGGACCATGCTCCTCTGGTCATTTTGCTCGTCGCCGCGGCGGCCAGGCTGTACGCGATAATAGTCTTCAAGCAGCCTGGTTCGAACGCGACAGACGGCCAATGAGGCGTGGAGCGGGATCGACGTCCAGCTCAAGCGACCCTCCGCACTCGTCCCTAATCTGGTCGAAACGGTCAAAGGCTATGCGGGGCATGAGCGCTCGGTGATGGAAGATGTGCAGCGGTCAGCCGAGGTGGAGCAGCGGCGGTTGGTCCGGCGACAACTTTAGCAACGCGGTGTCGTCTTCGGTTGCGAGCATGGGCGAGGCCTTTGCGAGCGCAGAGCCGGCTTCGTCGGGTTCCTCGGGCTTTTCCGGCGGCGGCGGTGGCGGCGGCGGTTGGAAAAAGCCGGGCGTATGGTGACAGTCGCGTGCTCCCTTGCTAGGCATGCGCGCGACGCAATATCTTAAGTTTCCGCCCGATGCCCGATCTCCTGCTCGAATTGCTGTCCGAGGAAATCCCCGCGCGCATGCAGGTACGCGCGGCCGCGGACCTGCAAAAGATGGTGACCGACAGGCTGGTGGCGGCCGGTCTCGTCTACGAGGGCGCCAAGGCTTTTGTCACGCCGCGCCGGCTCGCCTTGTGGGTGCATGGCGTGCCGGCCCGCCAGCCTGACATCAAGGACGAAAAGAAGGGGCCGCGCGTCGGTGCGCCCGAGAACGCCATTGCGGGGTTTCTCAAGGCTGCGGGTCTTCAATCGATCGAGCAGGCAAAGGTTCAGCCGGACAAGAAAGGCGATTTCTACGTCGCAGTGATCGACAAGCCGGGACAGCCGACGCTCGACGTGATCGCCGAAATGATCTCCGAGGTGGTACGCAGCTTTCCGTGGCCAAAGTCCATGCGCTGGGGCACGGGCCGGCTCAGCTGGGTGCGTCCGCTCCATTCAATCGTCGCAACTTTTGGCCCGGAAACCGAGGAGCCCGCTGTCGTTTCATTCGATATAGATGGCATTCAAGGTGGCGACGAAACGCGTGGTCATCGCTTCATGGCGCCGGGTCCGATCAAGGTGCGCCACTTCGAGGACTACGTTGCGAAGCTCGAAAAGGCCAAAGTGGTTCTCGATCCGGCGCGGCGTGCCGACATGATTCTCGCCGACGCCAAGAACCTCGCTTTCGCGCAAGGCTACGAGCTAGTGGAAGACGAGGGGTTACTGGCTGAGGTTGCCGGCCTCGTCGAATGGCCCGTTACGTTGATGGGGACATTTGACAAAAGCTTCCTGTCGATCCCTGACGAAGTTGTCCGCGCCACTATCCGCAACAACCAGAAATGCTTTGTGTTGCGCGATTCGCAGACGGCCAAGCTTGCGAACAAATTTATTCTAGTCGCCAACGAAGAAGCGGCCGATGGCGGCAAGGCGATTGTCGCTGGCAACGAGCGCGTGATCCGCGCGCGGCTCTCAGATGCGAAGTTCTTCTACGACACCGACCTGAAGATACGGCTCGAAGACCGGCTGCCGAAGTTCGAACATATCGTGTTCCACGAGAAGCTCGGCACCCAGGCGGCGCGCATTGCGCGCATCACGGCGCTCGCCGGCCAGCTTGCGCCGATTGTGGGCGCCGATGTCGCCAAGGCGGAGCGAGCTGCCCAACTGTGCAAGGCCGATCTTTTGACTGACGTCGTCGGCGAGTTCCCAGAGTTGCAGGGACTGATGGGCCGTTACTATGCCGAAGCGCAAGACGAAGACGAGGATGTCGCGCACGCCTGCGAGGACCACTATAAGCCCAAGGGGCCTGATGACCTTGTTCCCGCCGAGCCCGTTTCAATCGCGGTCGCGCTCGCAGACAAGATCGATACGCTGACGGGATTCTGGGCGATCGACGAGAAGCCGACGGGATCGAAGGACCCTTACGCGTTGCGGCGCGCGGCATTGGGCGTGATCAGGTTGGTGATTGATAACAAGCTCCGCCTGCCCCTCAAGGGCGTCTTTCAAAAGGCCGTCAAAAATTTTTTGGCCGGAGATGACTTGCTTTCATTCTTTGCCGATCGCCTGAAGGTGCAGCTACGCGAGCAGGGCGCGCGGCACGATCTGGTTGACGCGGTGTTTTCGCTCTCTGGCCAAGACGATCTTTTGATGATCGTGCATCGCGTCGAGGCGCTGGGGAAATTCCTCGACAGCGATGACGGCAAGAATCTTCTCGCCGGCTATAAGCGCGCGACCAACATCATTCGGATAGAGGAGAAAAAAGACAAGCGCGAATACACAGGCACGCCCGATTCGAAGAAGTACCAACTGCCCGAAGAAAAGGCGTTGGCCGGGGCCATCGACGTCGCGAAGAAGGAAGCCTCGGCGGCTGTCGCCAAAGAAGATTTCGCGGCAGCGATGCGCGCAATGGTCAAACTGCGGCCACGCGTGGACGCGTTTTTCGACAAAGTTACCGTCAATGTCGACGATAAAGCCCTGCGCGAGAATCGCTTGAAGCTGCTCAACGAGATTCGTGAAGCGACCCGATCTGTAGCGGATTTCTCAAAGATCGAGGGATAGCTGCGGTCCGCGCGCCCATAGAACTTCGCACCGCTTTTGCGATGTCATAAAGTGGAACTGTCCAGCTTTATCGCCGTTTTCAATCGCATTGCCACCCAAAAAAGGGGAGTGGATCATGACCGTCAGCATTGCGCATTTGCAGCCGATCGTTGCACTCATTGCCGGTATTCTGATTCTCATCATCCCGCGTCTTCTCAACATCATCGTCGCGGTCTATCTCATACTGATCGGTCTGCTCGGTCTTGGCCTTTTCCGCTGATCGGAATCGGGACTTGCGCAGGCCCAACGGCGGTGCTTTTAAATGCCGTCGTCCCACCAATGTTGCTTGACATATGGCTAAAAGAAATCGTGCGCGTACCGGCGTGAAGCGTAAAAAACGAGCGGTGCGGAAGTCTTCCCGGCTCAAGGCCCGGTCCAACGCGACCGCCCCGCAATCCAGAGGCAAATGGGTCTACGGCTTTGGCAATGGCCGCGCCGAAGGTACAGCCTCCATGCGCGATCTGCTTGGCGGCAAGGGCGCGGGACTGGCCGAGATGGCCAATCTGAAGCTGCCCGTTCCGCCCGGTTTCACCATTACGACCGACGTCTGCACGTACTACTACAACCACAACAAGCAGTACCCGAAGGATCTGCATAGTCAGGTCGAAAGGGCCCTGGCGCAGGTCGGGCGCATCACCGGCAAGAAGTTCGGAGATGTGGCGAATCCATTGCTCGTCTCGGTGCGTTCGGGCGCCCGCGCCTCTATGCCGGGGATGATGGATACAGTCCTCAATCTTGGTCTCAACGACGAAACCGTTGAAACGCTCGCGAAGAAATCCGGCGATCGGCGCTTCGCCTATGACAGCTACCGGCGCTTCATCACCATGTATTCCGATGTGGTGCTCGGCGTGGGCCACGAGCATTTCGAGGAATTGCTCGATCGGCACAAGGAGCAGCAGGGCTATACGCTTGACACGGACTTGTCTGCCGACGATTGGGCCGATCTCGTCGTTCGTTACAAGAAGCGCGTGAAGGATAAACTCGGCCACGACTTTCCTCAGGATCCCCATGAGCAACTCTGGGGCGCAATTGGAGCAGTGTTCGGCTCGTGGATGAACCAGCGCGCCATTACGTATCGCAAGCTGCACAATATTCCGGAAAGTTGGGGCACTGCGGTCAACGTGCAGGCCATGGTGTTCGGCAACATGGGTGACACCTCGGCGACCGGCGTTGCGTTTACCCGTAACCCCTCGACCGGTGAGAAAAAACTCTACGGCGAATTCCTGATCAATGCGCAAGGCGAAGATGTCGTCGCCGGCATACGTACGCCGCAGGAGATCAGTGAGGCCGCCCGGAAGGAAGCCGGCTCTGACAAGCCTTCGATGGAATATGCGTTGCCAAAGGCCTACGCCGAGCTCAAGCGTATCTACAACGTGCTCGAGCGGCACTATCGCGACATGCAGGACCTGGAATTTACGGTTGAGCAGGGCAAGCTATGGATGCTGCAGACGCGATCGGGCAAGCGCACGGCCAAGGCCGCGCTTCGCATTGCGGTCGAGTTGGCCAACGAGGGGTTGATATCGAAAAACGATGCGGTCCTGCGCGTTGATCCGCTCAGCCTCGACCAATTGCTGCATCCGACAATCGATCCACGCGCGCACCGGCGCGTCATCGCCACGGGCCTGCCGGCTTCGCCGGGTGCGGCCAGCGGAGAAATTGTTTTCTCCCCTGATGAAGCAGCGCAGTTGAAATCGGATGGCAAAAAAGTCGTTCTCGTCCGCGTGGAAACCTCTCCGGAGGACATTCATGGGATGCATGCGGCCGAAGGAATTCTGACGACACGCGGTGGCATGACGTCACATGCGGCAGTCGTGGCGCGCGGAATGGGGAAGCCGTGCGTTTCCGGTGCCGGTTCGCTGCGCATTGACTATGCAGCGGGAACAATGGTTGCCGGCGGTCAAAACTTCAAAAAGGGCGATTACATCACTGTCGATGGCTCAACCGGACAGGTGCTGGCCGGCAAAGTCGATATGGTCGAACCGCAATTGTCCGGCGAATTTGCAACCTTGATCGGCTGGGCCGACAAGGTGCGCCATCTTGGCGTGCGTGCAAATGCCGATACACCGACGGACGCAAAGGCCGCCGTCCGTTTCGGCGCCGAGGGCATCGGGCTCTGTCGCACTGAGCACATGTTTTTTGAATCCGACCGTATTCAGGCGGTGCGTGAGATGATACTCGCTGACGACGAGAAGTCGCGCCGTACAGCAATCGCCAAGCTGCTTCCAATGCAGCGCGCCGATTTCGTCGAATTGTTCGAGATTATGGCTGGCCGACCGGTGACCATCCGGTTATTGGACCCGCCGTTGCACGAATTTCTTCCCCATGGCGAAGAAGAGATCGCCGAAGTTGCCGCCGCCATGGGCGAGGACCCGAAGAAGCTCGCTGCCCGTGCGAGCGAGCTCTCTGAGTTTAATCCGATGCTTGGCTTCCGCGGTTGCCGCATCGCGATCGTCTATCCGGAAATCGCCGAAATGCAGGCGCGCGCCATCTTCGAGGCGGCGGTCGAGGCGGCCAAGCGCACTGGTAAACCCGTGGTGCCTGAGGTCATGGTGCCGTTGATTGCGACGAAGACTGAGTTCGATCTGGTCAAGGCGCGCATCGATGCGATGGCGCATGCGGTTGCAAAAGAAAAGAATGCCAAGGTCAATTACCAGGTCGGCACGATGATCGAGCTGCCTCGCGCCTCGCTGATGGCCGATGAAATTGCGCAGAGCGCCGAATTCTTCTCATTCGGCACGAACGATCTCACACAAACGACGTTTGGGATTTCGCGCGATGACGCGGCAAGTTTTCTAGGTATCTACACCGCGCGCGGAATACTTCCTATCGACCCGTTCGTGTCCATTGACCAGCGCGGCGTCGGCGAACTGGTCAAAATTGGCGTAGAGCGCGGCCGCGAGGTGAGGCCCAAACTGAAGGTGGGAATCTGCGGGGAACACGGAGGCGATCCCTCTTCAGTCGCCTTCTGTCACGAAACCAAACTGGACTACGTGTCTTGTTCGCCGTTCCGCGTGCCGATCGCGCGACTGGCCGCAGCGCAGGCCGCATTGGGTAAATCGGCGGCCAGTCAGGCCTAGAGTGCGATCAGACCGCGATTTTAGCGAGGAGAATACCGCCGGCAATATTGTGCTGGAGCAATTGCGATATAGTTAATTTTTGTTTCCCTTTCGCAACGGCCAAAACCGCGAATTTCGACGATGCCCGCAGTCGCACGGGCTGCAGCTCTGCGATCCAAGGCGGCCGCGCCGTCCAGCGAAGTTAACGCCTTCGCAAGGTTAATCGGACCATAAAAATCAGTCGTATTGCCATCAGTCGGTGGCGAGGCGGTGGCGGGACGTTGTGGCGTGGCGTTGAGTGGACAGCACGTGGTGTCGCCTGGGCGTCGACGGCTGAAGGGAGCCGTGTCGATAGCCATTGTAGCGGCCGCACTGACGCTCATCCCCGGCAGGATCGCGTTTCAGGATCTCGGCGCGCTGATCGCCAGGCAACCGGCCGTCACCAAACGTTGGCAACAGCATCTCATCGCGTCTCCCTTCGGCACGATCCATGCCGCAATGTTCAGCCTGCCGAGACCTGTGGGGACCGCGATTCCGCACCCTCCCATCTATGCGCTTGCGAACTTCGACCCACTGGACATCACTGGATCGATCGGGCGGCAGCCACTTGGCGACGGGACCGCGCCGTTGCAGTTTCCCAAGACGAACCGAAAATCCAAAAGCGACTCGCTGATCGTGCGCGATCGCGAACCGGTCCCGCCGCTTCCGGCCATCTCCGCGATTGAGCAGACGTCGCAGGCCGAAGGAGAGACGACGCAAAAGGAAGCCGATGGCCGCTTTGAGCCTTATGCGAAATATGAATTTTTGGCACCGGCTGACCGCAGTTCAACGCCCGATGTCGAATTGCCGTATGTGGACATGCCGCCCGCCAATCTGACTCCTGTTGCGCCGTCCGGTGCGAGAAAGAATTCAACGCAGCTCTATTTCGGAATCGATTCGATGGCGGGCAGTCGAAAAGGGATTGCTCCTTGGGCACCGGGCGAAGCGCCAGTCGTTCTCGCTTCGCGCGGCGATCCAGACATCAAACAGTCGGCATTGACGTCCGTGTCGCCAGAAAACGAAAGCAAAGCCGGGGAGAGCATTGCCAGCAAGGGTGAGGTGACCGGCGCCGATCAACGTCCTTACACGCCCGCCGAGCGGCTGGCGCTGACCGGGGTCGCCCGCGCGAAGGCTGAAAAGTGTCTCGCCAACGCCGTCTATTTTGAATCGCGCGGCGAGTCAGTGCGCGGGCAGATCGCGGTGGCGCAAGTCGTAATGAACCGCGTCTTTTCGCCGTTTTATCCGAACGATGTCTGCGGGGTCGTCTACCAGAACGCGCACCGGCACAATGCGTGTCAATTCACTTTCGCCTGTGACGGTATTCCCGACATCGTTACCGAACCGGAAGCGTGGGAGCGCGCCAAGCGCATCTCGCGCGATATGCTCGACGGCAAGCTGTGGATGCCGGAGGTATCGAAGTCCACGCACTACCACGCGTACTGGGTGCGGCCCGACTGGGTCAACGAGATGAAGAAGATTTACAAACTCGGTGTGCATACCTTCTATCGTCCCCGCGCATGGGGTGAGGGCGACGACGAACCCACGTGGGGCGACGCGGCGACGACCGAAAAAGAGACCGCGGCCGAGGAAGCAAAAGGCCCAGTAAGCCATAGCGCTGAATGGCTTAAGTCCGAAGAGGGGCAGGCCTCGACTCGGCAGAAAAACGCACGCAAATAGCTCCCGACGTACAAGTATGCGTGGCGCAAATGCGCCGGATCACGAATATTCGTTTGTGGCACAATGTGTTGCTCCTATAGGGTCCCGCGCCTGCTTGCGCCGGAGTTTTTCTGAATGTCGACGCCCGCGACAGTTGAAAACGCGAAATCGATCGATTGGCGGACGCCTACTGTCGTCGTCGCTTGCGGCTGCCTGATCGCGATGATCAGTTTCGGGCCGCGTTCGTCGCTTGGCTTTTTCCTGACGCCGCTGTCGCAAACCAATCATTGGGGCCGCGACGTCTTTGCGTTTGCCGTCGCCATCCAGAATCTTCTGTGGGGTATTGGTCAACCCTTCGCCGGCGGGATCGCCGACCGGTTCGGGACAAATCGCGTGCTCTGCGTCGGCGCTGCTTTGTATGCGCTCGGTCTCGCGATCATGGCGCGTTCGACCACGCCCGAGGAGCTCAGCCTGTCGGCGGGCGTGCTTATCGGCCTCGGTTTGTCCGGTTGTTCATTCAATATCGTGCTTGGCGCCTTCGGCAAGCTGCTGCCGGAAAAATGGCGCTCCCTTGCGTTCGGCGCGGGCACGGCTGCCGGCTCGTTCGGGCAATTCCTCTATTCGCCGATCGCGGTCGCGCTGATGGATAAGTTCGGTTGGCAGCAGGCGCTGTTGATTTTCGCCGGGGTCACGCTGTTGATACTTCCGCTGTCACTCGCGCTTGCGACCCCCGTCGCGCCCGCGGGACAATCTTCGGTAGCGAAACCGACACAGTCAGCTCGTCAAGCTTTCGCTGAAGCGTTTGGTCACCGTAGTTATGTCCTGCTTGTCCTTGGCTTCTTTACCTGTGGCTTTCAACTCGCTTTCATCACCGTGCATCTGCCCGCCTATCTGATTGACCGCGGTCTCTCGGTGGAAATAGGCGGCTGGACGCTCGCCGTGATCGGCATGTTCAACATTATTGGCTCGTTAAGTTCAGGCTGGCTCAGCATGCGGATGCCGAAGCGTTACCTGCTCTCGAGCATCTATTTCATCCGCGCGGCGGCGATTGTTGCCTTCATTTCGCTCCCGGCAAGCCCGACGTCGACCCTAGTCTTTGGAGCCGTCACGGGACTTATGTGGCTTTCAACCGTTCCGCCTACCTCTGCGCTGGTTGCTGTCATGTTCGGCACGCGCTGGCTGGCAATGCTTTTTGGCTTTGCCTTTTTCAGCCATCAGGTCGGAGGTTTTCTCGGCGTGCTGATCGGGGGCATCGCATTCGAGCGGACTGGTTCGTATGATCTTGTGTGGTGGCTATCGGTGCTGTTCGGCGCGCTGTCGGCAGTGATTAACCTGCCGATCGTGGAAAAGCCGGTCGCGCGACCCGCAATGGCTCCAGCCTGACGTACCATTTCAGTCAGCAAATCATGATGTCTGGGGCTTGCCCCGCGCGCGCACGCCTTTAGAACTATACGTTCGACCCACGATACGGAGCTGTGTGGCGTGGCTGCGTTTAAAGCGATTGTGATCGAGAAGGCCGACGGCGGTACTAAAGCCGCGCTCACCAATTTCGACGAAGCGAACTTAATGGACGGCGACGTGACCGTCCGCGTCGAATATTCCACGGTGAACTATAAGGACGGTCTCGCGATAACGGGCAAAGCACCGGTCGTACGGCGGTTCCCAATGATCGCCGGGGTCGATCTCGCTGGAACTGTGGAATCCTCAAACCATGCAGCCTGGAAGACGGGCGACAAGGTCATCCTCAATGGCTGGGGCTGCGGCGAGACGCATTTGGGCGCCTATGCCGAGAAGGCGCGCGTCAAAGGCGACTGGCTCGTTCCGCTGCCTAAAACGATGACTACTCGCGACGCGATGGCAATCGGCACTGCCGGATACACCGCGATGTTGGCTGTGATGGCGCTCGAACGGCACGGGCTTCGTCCTCCGAAAGGGGAAATAGCGGTGAGTGGGGCCGCCGGGGGCGTCGGTTCAGTCGGCGTCGGGATTCTCGCCGACCGCGGATACACCGTGCACGCGATCACCGGGCGCCACCACGAGGCCGACTATCTGAAATCGCTCGGCGCTGCTGAAATCGTCGACCGCAAGGAGCTCACCGGACCAGTTCGCCCGCTCGGCAAGGAGCGCTGGGCCGGCGCGATCGACTCCGTCGGTTCGACCGTGCTTGCCAACCTGCTGTCGATGACCCGTTACGGCGGGGCGGTAGCTGCGTGTGGCCTGGCCGCCGGTATGGACCTGCCGACCTCGGTCGCCCCTTTCATTTTGCGCGGGGTATGTCTTTACGGCATCGAATCGGTGATGTGCCCCATCGAACTTCGCCGAGAAGCCTGGAAAAGCCTGGAAACCGATCTGAACCGCCAGAAACTAACCGCAATGACCAGGGAAATAGGTCTTTCCGATGTTTTGGAGGTCGCCCCGCAGATCCTCGAGGCCAAGGTGAGGGGTAGAATCGTGGTCAAAATAGCGTAAGTATGTTCAGGGTTTATCGACGAAACCCGTGCATAATCTGTTAGGCCTAAAAATCGGCACGAATGTGCTGGTAGTGTTTGTTGCGTCAGTCGGAGTGAGGGGATGTTGCGTAGCTTTGCATTGACCGTCGGCCTTTTGGCCGCGTTGCCGGCGATGGCCGGCGAGATGGGTGCCGACGAGACGCGTCGGTTCGTCATCGGCAAGATGTTCAGCTACACCTGTTTTGAAGGCACGCGCGGGCAGGGCCGCGTCAATCCCGACGGCTCGGTCACCGGCACCGTCCAATTCCAGGGCTCAGGCCCTGTGCGCTACGCGTACCTGCCGGCCAACACGTTGCAGGTACGCGGCGAGTCCGTTTGCGCGACGTTACGCGGGATGCTGTTTCAGCCATGCTTCAATCTCGAACGCACCGGTGACAACACCTTCCGCGGAGCGATTTCGGGGTTCGGCTTCGCCTATTGCGAATTCACGCGGCATGGACGGACAACGGTCGCCCACAGCGTGTACCGCAGCCCGAATTCGCAGAACGGTCAGCCGCTCGGCCTGCGCCCTTCGATCGCCGCCGACAATAATTGATTTTCATCCCTTCGCCGGGAAGATCATGCACGTCGTGGTGGCGTGCGCATAAAGCGTTCCCGCGCGATCCTTGAGATCGCCTTCTGAGGTCGCGACCGTGCGCCCGCGATGCACGACGCGACCTTCCGCGCGCACGGGCCCGGTGTCCTTCGTCAGCGGACGCACCAGGTTGAACTTCAGCTCGAGCGTGGTCCACCCATCGCCTTTTTCGATCGTGGAAAAAATCGCGCAGCCAAGCGCTGAATCAAGCAGTGTTGCCGCGAACCCGCCGTGCACGGTTCCGATCGGATTGTAGTGGTGAAATTCCGGTAGACCTTCAAACACGGCGCGGCCTTGCTCGACCTCGGTCAGATGGAAACCCATCAACTCACTAATCGGCGGGTTTGGTACCGTTCCATCGATGATCGCCTTAAGAAATCCAAGGCCATCGTAGGATTTGAGCACCTCGGGCGTTACCACGCCGTAGCTCTTTACGCGCTTATCCATATCGCTCCCTCGGCATTGCGCCGATGATATCGCGTAATCGCGCGGAGGGAACAGCATGCGCTGGTAGAGCCAGCCGATGCATACCAGCACTGCGCCACGATCGGTTTCATCAACCGATATCGAGACGGAAGGGATGACCTTCGGTGGCCGGGTCGCCGACACCGATCGCATCGATTGCCCGGATCATACGACCATCCCGTTTGAGAAGTCGATCCGCAATCGAAACGATCCGCGCATTCGGCTGCGCGGTTCGCGACGCACGACGGATATCCCACGCGATCTGCATTTCATCACGTTTGGGATTGAGCGCGCAGGCGGCCACATAGGCACCCGCCGTCGAGCGGCTGATACCGGCAAAGCAGTGCACCACCATCGGCGCCTGGCGGTCCCATGCCGTGACGAAATCGACGAGCCGTTGCACGTGCTCGTGAGCCGGCGCCGTATAACCGTCCATCGGTGTCGTGATGTCGTCGACCGCGAGCACAAGATGATTTTCCGGAGCGATGTGCGTTGGCCGTTGCACACGCTCGATCAACCGCAGGAGGGTCACGACGTGGCGCGCTCCGGTCTCGTCGACGGTGGTATGCAGGCGTGACAGTGAGCAGACGTGAATCATGTTTGTAACAGTGCCGATTCGTACAGCATATCTATGACGTCGAGGCCGGGATGGAAAGCCTCAGTCGCGCAGAAGTTTTTCAAAACGCTCGCGAAAACGCGCCTGAGCCGTCCCTGCAGACCATGGACTGAGATAGTCGCGTTCGAGTGTCGCCGAGAACTTCGGCGGAGGCCCAAAGAACTTCCGCGCCTCGTCGTCGGCGAAGCCTGCGAGCCGGGTCGCTTCCAGATAGGCCGCGCTGCGGTCGGCGGCCTTGATCAGGTTTTGCAGGGCTTCGGGCAGTTTTGCGGGAAGACCGAAGCGCAGATGAATTGCAGCAAGCAGTCGTTTCTCCACGGCCTTGTAGCTGTCGCCGATCACCGCTTTGAACGGTGAGATCATGTCGCCGATGACATATTCAGGCGCGTCGTGCAGCAAAACCGCGAGGCGCCCGTAGCGGTCGAGCCGCGGAGCCTTGGCACGCGCCAGCGCCTCCACCAGCAAGGCGTGCTGCGCGACGGAAAAGATGTGGGCTCCCTGGGTCTGCCCATTCCAGCGCGCAACGCGTGCCAGTCCGTGCGCGATATCCTCCAATTCGAGGTCGAGCGGGGAAGGATCAAGCAGATCGAGGCGCCGCCCCGAAAGCATGCGTTGCCACGCCCGGGGTGCGGATTTCGCACGTCGTGAAGGCTTTGGCGTCATCGCTTTCGCTTGAATTTCGCAAGGGGCGCGTGACGATAACAGGTGACGAGATGGTCGTTGACCATGCCGACAGCCTGCATGAACGCATAGACGATCGTCGGCCCGACAAATTTGAAACCGCGTCCGATGAGTTCTTTCGACATCTTTTGTGACAAGGGCGTTTCCGCGGGCACCTGCTTGGTCGAACGGAAATGATTGACCTTCGGCCTGCCGTCGAGGTGGTCCCAGAGGAAATTTGAAAATCCCGCACCTTTCTCCATGATTTCAAGCCACGCGCGCGCCGACGACACGGCGCCTTCAATTTTGGCGCGGTTGCGGACGATGCCTGCGTCCTTCATCAGGGATTCGATTTTGCGCCTCTGGTAACGGGCGATTTTTTCCGGCTCAAAGTCGTCAAACGCGCGCCGAAAATTTTCGCGCTTGCGCAGGATCGTGATCCACGAAAGCCCGGCCTGGAAGCCATCGAGCACCAGTTTCTCATAAAGTGCGCGATCGTCAAATTCCGGCACACCCCATTCGTCATCATGATAGGCGACATAAAGAGGATCCTGTTTCGGCCAGGGACACCGTTCGATGCCGTCAGGGTGGAGAACCGACTTACTCACGTCGCCACCTTCGCCTCGCCCGGCCAGTCGAAATTCGCCCAGTCTGGCTTCACAGCGCGAATGGTGATGCCTCCGGCTTCCAGCGCCGTGCCGCTGGCAACCGCGTCCTCGACACGATCGAGACGCAACAGTGCAAGGCCCCGACCCTTGGCCGTTGAGCCGAGAAGCCCGACCTGTTTTCCATTTGCTGTGATCGGCAGGCCGGAGCTTGGGGCGAATTCATCGTAGGCGATCGGTACGACACGACTACGCGCGCTGGCGCGGTGCTCGACGCGCGAGACGACTTCCTGTCCGACGTAACAGCCCTTGTCGAAGTCGACGCCATTGAGCTGGTCCATGTCGGCTTCGTGCGGGAAGGTGTCGGAATAGATGAAATCGAGACCGCCGCGCGGCACGCCGAGCGCGATGCGATGGGTTTCGTAAGCTTCCGCGTCCACGAGCGCGGCGCCGAGATCAGCCGCTGCCTCGGATGCGAGGTGCGGCGGGAGCATAATGCGCCAACCCAACTCGGGGAGGCGCGTATCGGGGTAACTCAAACCATATTCGCTGTCACCGGTGCCATCCCAGACCGCCATCACACCGAGAACTTCCGACAGATCCTCGCAGGTGACTTTGGCACGCAGTTTGTAGAAGTTTAGCTTCTCGACTAGCGTGCTTGCCAACGCCCGCGGGCAGTCGAGGAAAAAGCCGCCGCCGTCTTTGGCCGGTGCCTCCGCAATCATGAAATCGACGATGATTTTCCCCTGCGGCGTGAGCAGCGCGGCAAAACGCGGGCTGGTCGGCGTAACTTTGACCATGTCGGCGGTCACGAGCCCATTGAGAAAGCGCCGGGCGTCATCGCCGAACACTTTGACCACGCCGCGATCCGAAAGAAGAGCTGCCTGCATGCCAATTCTCTGGGGTCTGTTTTGTATAGTCTCTTGCCAGAACTCGCGGCGGAACGTAAGCGCTGTCAGGCAGGTCTCAAGCCCCGTTTAGATGCTTTTCAGCATGGCCGATACGTACGATTTGATCCTCAAGGGCGGCATCGTGGTCAACCACGACGGCGAGGGGCCGCGCGATCTGGGCATTCGCGCGGGACGGTTCGTGGCCATTGATGATCTGGCGCGCGCCTCGGCGGGCGAGGTGATCGATTGCAAGGGGCTGCATTTGCTACCAGGCGTGATCGACACCCAGGTGCATTTCCGCGAGCCGGGTCTCACCCATAAGGAAGACCTTGAGAGCGGGTCTCGCTCGGCTGTGATGGGCGGGGTCACCGGTGTGTTCGAAATGCCGAACACCGATCCCTTGACCGTGAGCGCGGAGGCCCTCGCCGAGAAGGTCAAGCGCGGTCACCATCGCATGCATTGCGATTTCGCCTTTTTCGTCGGCGCGACGGTCGACAATACGAAGCACTTGCCCGAGCTGGAACGTCTTCCTGGGTGCGCGGGCATCAAGGTGTTCATGGGCTCATCGACCGGCTCGCTGCTGGTGGCGGATGACGCGGGGCTGCGCGCGGTCCTGCAGAAGATCCGTCGACGGGCCTCCTTTCACGCCGAAGACGAACCGCGCCTGAACGAACGCAAGAATTTGCGCGTCGAAGGCGATCCACGCTCGCACCCGGTGTGGCGCGATGAGATCGCGGCTCTCAAGGCGACCCAGCGGCTTGTCACGATCGCGCACGAGACGGGCGCGCGCGTGCACGTCTTGCACATTTCAACGGCGCAGGAGATGGAGTATCTCGGCGGACACAAAGACGTGGCCTCCGTCGAGACGACACCGCATCACCTGACACTCGAAGCACCGGGCTGCTATGAACGCCTCGGCACGCGCGCGCAAATGAATCCTCCGGTGCGCGATGGCGCGAACCGCAATGGCATCTGGACCGGCCTGACCAATGGCGTCGTCGACGTGCTCGGCTCGGACCATGCTCCTCACACCCGAGAAGAAAAGGCCAAGAGCTATCCCGCAAGCCCGTCGGGAATGACCGGCGTGCAGACGCTCGTTCCGATCATGTTGGATCACGTCAATGCCGGCCGTCTGACGCTGCTGCGATTTGTCGATCTGACGAGTGCCGGGCCGGCACGTCTGTTCGGAATTGCACGCAAGGGCCGGATTGCTGTCGGCTACGATGCGGATGTCACGGCGGTCGATCTCAAGCGCCGCGAAACGATAACCGACAAATGGGTGGCTTCGCGCGCCGGCTGGACGCCCTATGACGGCGTTAAGGTGACCGGCTGGCCAGTCGGCACGATCATTCGCGGACGCAAGGTGATGTGGGACGGCGGTCTCGCCACGCCTGCCCAGGGTGAAAGAGTGCGGTTTCTGGAAACCCTTTCGAGTTGAAGCTCGGGACTACTGCCGCTGCTCGACAGAGAACTCGCCGTTGCGGATCCGATTGCCCAGCCCGTCAGTGAATTTGGCAGCTGCCTCTTCACCATATGTGGTAACGAACTCGGCAAGCGCCGCGAACAGACATGCTTGCGCCAGGCAATCGCCGTCAATGCCATCGTGGCGCGCTTCGGCCCATGCTTCCTGGAGATAGCCGAGCGCCACGCGCTTCTGGTCGCGGTCGGAAATTGGCTCGTGCGCGTAGCTTGAACTGTCGGCCGTTGTCATATTTTGTCCTTGTCCCCGGTCCGGTGAAAACGGGCGCCACCACAACCCAAGGGCGACGTTAGCACGGCATCCCTGGTGCCATAGCGCTCAATAAAGAAAGGGTTAACCCGACCCCAATCCAGTCATGGCCAGTATAAATCTCGCGACGCCGAATGCTTCTTTAAATGGCGAACCGCAATAGCATCAGGAAATTACCGATGCCGTGGACTGCCGACGACGCCGAACGCCATACCAAGAAAGCCGATAGCGCTAAACGTCAACGCATGTGGGCCGAAATCGCCAATTCGGTGCTGACTGAAACCGGAGACGAAGGACGTGCCATCCGCGAGGCCACCGCAGCGGTCGGAAGAGATCACGCAAAGTCTGCGGGACCTTCATAAAAATCAATAGCGCGCATAGGACGGATTCACCATCGGCAATCATAGCCAAAATGGTTTGCTCACGGCCGCTAGTTGGCGTATCGCGCGGTAATGTCGCGGGCGATCTTGGCGCCCTCATCGAGATAACGGCGAATTGCGAGGTCGGCCGCAGGCGTGCAATTGCGATAGGTCTGCTGGAATCCGCGGTAGCCGCGGTTGAAGCTCGCCACGATTTTCCGCCGCCGCTCTCCGCCTGGGGCCTCCGCGTCGAGCAGGGCTTGCATCTCATTGCGCCATTTCTGGCCCTCATTGGCCCCGCAGATCGCACGCAGATAATGGAGCGCGCCCATGATCTCACCGAGGCGTTGCAGATCGTTGTCAAAAGGCGCCGGCGTATCGCTCTGCGCGTGCGCGGGCAGGCCGAGACAAAGCAATACGGAACCGATGGTGAGAAGTCTTTTCACACGATAGCTCAAGATCCCCGGGGCGATGGTATGCGCCGGCTTGACGGCAATCGCAAGGCGGATCATCGCGTGACCAGCAGCGTCGCCGCGGCGGTCACAATTTCGGCCAAGCCGTCGGTGGTGCGGTAGGTCCCAAGCTCAGGGGGATCGAGCCACCGCGAATCGTCGAGTTCGTCGCTGAGAACGGGCTCTCCTCCCAGCCAGCGCGCTGCAAAACACAGAATGACGAAGTGTCGCTCGACTTTACCGTAATTGTCGCGGACGATCACTTCTCGGTGGCCGGCAAGTGCGATGGGCTCGATCGAGAGCGAGGTCTCTTCACGCACTTCGCGGATGACTGCGTCGATCAGCGTTTCGCCGGCTTCAACTGCACCGCCAGGCAGCGTGTAGAAATTGAGCGCTGGTTTGCGCGCGCGGCGCACCACCAGCACTTTCCCGTTTCGAAAAATGGCAGCGCTGACTGCCAGGACTGGACCTTGTGGGTAGGTTCGCTCGTCGGCCACGCGGGTCTATCGTTTCATCAACCTGTCGACGACATCCTGCGGCGAAGGGCATTCTCTTTGTCGGGTTCACCGTCGATGATCGCACCAGCGCGCGCGATCAACGGCTTCAGCCAGCCAATGGCATTGCCTGCAAGTGCCGCAACTGTATCGGGCCGCCTGTCGACATCGTCCATGCAGCCCGAGTTGCCTCTAGCACGATCGTCATTGTTACGGCCAGCGTATCGAGAGTATTTCGGACGTTTCGATCGGCCTGGTCGTAATCGCGGGTTCTTGCAGGCGAAAGTGCTCCCGGTAGCTCATCGGCTACCAGGCCAGGAAATCGTCACGGAAACCAGTCGGTTGCGATGACTTTCTTTTCAAAATTCCGCTCTTAAATTGCGCTTATGAATGGCGAGGTTCGGCAATGTGTGGCCGTTATGCGGTGACTTCCGCTCCGGAGGCGATCCGGGCGCTGTTCGGCTATCCCGAACAGCCCAATTTTCCTCCGCGGTACAATGTCGCCCCGACACAGCCGATTGCTATTGTCCGTCTTATGGACGGCAAACGGCAATTCGCGCTGGTGCGTTGGGGGCTGCTGCCATCCTGGGTAAAGGACCCTAAGGATTTCACTTTGGTCATCAATGCGCGTGGAGAGTCGGTCATGGACAAACCGGCTTTCAGCGCGGCGATGAAGCGGCGGCGCTGCCTCGTACCGGCCGACGGGTTTTATGAGTGGAAGGCGATTGGAGGCGCCAAACAACCGCATTACGTACGCGCGAAGTCGGACACACCACTGGCATTTGCCGGGCTGTGGGAGACGTGGACCGGCCCCAATGGCGAAGAAATGGAAACGGCGGCAATCGTAACGACGCGGGCCAATCGCACGCTTGCCGACATCCATGAACGCATGCCGGTCGTCGTGCCGCCGGACGCGTTCAATCTGTGGCTCGATTGCGCCAACGTCGACGACAAGACCGCTGCCTGTTTGATTGCGCCCGCGCCTGACGATCTGCTGGAAGCCTACGAGGTATCCACCGCCGTCAACCGGACGGCTAACGATGATCCGAAACTGATCGAACGGAATTTCGAGCGCGCTGAGGTGGCTCGACCGGCTGCCAGGGTACGCCAGCAGGCCAACCGAGCTAAAAAGGACGGTGGGCAGGGGGTACTATTTTAAACGCTGGCCCGGAACCTTTCCGAAGCACACGCATCTAACGCGTCAGAACGGAGAACACTGTCCATGGCGGTGACCCGGTTGCAGCAGGCCAAGGCCGAAAGCCTCAGCGACTAGGAGCTCGTGGTTCGTGCGCGCCAGCGCGACGAAGCTGCGGTTCGCACCATAACCACGCGGTACAACCGCCGCCTGTTCCGCATTGCGCGCAGTATTTTGCGCAACGACGCGGAACTGAGGGGGCGCATCGTCGTGGCGCCTTGAGGCGCGGCTAGAGCACCTTGCCCGGATTAAGGATCCCGTTCGGGTCGAGCATGCGCTTGAGGCCACGCATCAGCTCGAGAGCCACTGGATCCTTCACTTTCGGCAGCGAGTCCCGTTTGAGCTTGCCGATGCCATGCTCCGCTGAGATTGAGCCGCTGTACTTGAGCACGATCTTGTTGACGACGTCGTTCACCTCGCCCCATCGGGCGAGAAACTGCGCCGTGTCCGCTCCGATCGGCTGACTGACGTTGAAATGCACATTGCCATCGCCGAGATGGCCAAAGGGTACCGGCCGGCACCCGGGGATAATCGTCTTGGCGGCCGCGCTCGCTTCTTCGAGAAATTGGGGAACGGCAGCGACCGGGACCGACACGTCAGCCTTGATCGATCCGCCTTCAGGCTTCTGAACTTCCGGCAGAACGTGCCGCATATGCCAGAACGCCTTTGCTTGATCGAGGCTTGACGCGATCGTCGCATCTTCGACAAGACCTTGCGCGCTTCCGTCCGCGAGCAGTTGTTCGACACTCTCGCGCAGCCCGTCGCCATGCTGGGAGGACACTTCCATCAGGACGTACCAGGGGTGTCGCTTCGCGAGCGGATCACGCACGCCGTGGGCGTGCTTGATGGCGAATTCCACCACATCGCGGATAATCAACTCGAAGCTCGTTACCGTGCCGCCGACACGCGCCTGCGCGAGATTGAGCAGCTTCACGGCGGCGGCTGGTGAGGGCACTGCGATGAATGCCGTTTCGACGGCACGTGGACGCGGGAACAGCTTGACGACGGCGGCAGTAATGATCCCAAGCGTCCCTTCGGCGCCGACGAAAATATGGCGCAGATCGTAGCCGGTATTGTTCTTCTTGAGTTTCGAGAGGAGGTTCATCATGCGGCCGTCGGCCAGCACAACCTCCAGCCCCAGAACGAGATCGCGCGCGATTCCATAGGCCACGGCGCCCGTGCCGCCCGCATTGGTGGAAAGATTTCCGCCAATTGTACAACTGCCTTCGGCACCCAACGAAAGCGGAAACAGGCGGTCGACCGCTGCTGCCGCCTCCTGTGCTTTCGCCAGCACGACGCCGGCTTCGCAGGTCACTGCGTTCGAAGCAGGATCGACTTCGCGAATCCTGTCGAGCCGCGTCAGCGACAGGATCAACTCGCCATCGAATGGAATCTGCCCGCCAACAAGTCCGGTGTTGCCGCCTTGCGGCACTAGGGGTGTCTTGGTCTCGTTGGCCAGTTTGAGGATTGCCTGGACCTCGCCGACTGAACCCGGCCGCAGCAGCATCGACGAGCGCCCATGGTAGAGACCTCGGCCCTCGACCAGAAACGGTTCAAGGGCAGCAGGATCGGTGATCGCGTATTTGTCGCCGACGATGGCAGCAAAGCGCGGCAGAAGATCGGGCGAGGGCGCGCGGCGCAGCTGTTCGTTCATGTTCGGTACCGTTTCGGCGCCGCGGCCCGCTTGAGACGATCGTTGATCGCCTCGCCCAGACCGTCATGCGGCACTTTCATTACCGCGATGCGATTTGCTCCGGAAGCGTCAAGCGCGCGCAGATGTGAGAAAAGGTTGGCCGCGGCTTCGATCAGGTCGCCGCGTGGCGAAAGGTTCAACGTCGTGCCGGAAAAGCACGGCGCAGGACCGAAGGCGAGGAGCGTCTCGCCGGGCTGCGCGCCATCGGCGTCAAGGCGGAGGGCGGCCTTCGGCGCGTAGTGGGAGGTCAGCATCCCGGGTGCTACCGGCGCATCGTCGACGGAAGTAGCCGTCGCCAAGGCGGTTCCCAGCACGCGTTCGATCGCCTCGCGCGCGATGCCACCCGGCCGGAGCAAGGTGGGCTCGTCGGCGCAGGACACGATTGTCGATTCCACGCCTACCTCGCAAGGGCCGGCGTCGATGACGAGGTCGATGCGCCCGCGTAGATCGGCGAGCGCATGCGCGGCGCTCGTTGGCGAAACATGTCCGGAGCGGTTGGCCGAGGGCGCGACGATCGGACCATCGAATGCTTCGAGGAGGGCTTGGGCGACCGGATGTGCCGGCACGCGTACTGCGACCGTATCGAGACCGGCGAGGGCGAGATCGGCGACGACGCAATCCGGCTGTTTCGCAAGGACAAGCGTAAGGGGGCCCGGCCAGAACGCCGACACGAGCTTCTCGGCAGCGGGCATAAACACGCCCACACGCCGCGCGGCGTCGGCATTCGCAACGTGCGCGATCAAAGGATTGAACGAGGGGCGCCCCTTGGCCGCATAGAGCCGCGCCACGGTTTCGCCATTCCCGGCATCGGCCCCGAGCCCGTAAACGGTTTCAGTCGGAAAGGCGACGAGACCACCCGCCGTAAGGCAGCGCGCGGCCACCTCGATCGCGTCACGATCGGCCTTCAAAACGCGTGTTCCGGGCTGCGCCGTCATTGCCTTTCAAAGCTTGCGTTTAGGGGCGCCGGGGCTATAAGACCGGCCTCCAGTCGGAGTGTAGCGCAGTCTGGTAGCGCACCACGTTCGGGACGTGGGGGTCGCAGGTTCAAATCCTGCCACTCCGACCAGCTCCACACTTCGAGCGTTGATTTATCACAACTAATGGTAAATCTATAGAACTCGGGGGCGGCCGAGTACACAAGCGCGTACACAGACGCGTGGTGCGGATGGCCGGCCTCACCCAGGACAGCAAGGGAAATTACCGGGCTCGCAGGCGTCTCCCTAATGACGTTAGGGAGGAATACGGACGCCTGTACGGCCAACGTCACGAGGCCAAGTTCTACGCGCCTGCAACTACAAAGCCCGACCTCGCTAAGCAGCTATTTAGTGGTTGGTCTGCCGAGGTCGATGGAAGAATTATCGCCATCCATGCGCAGCGCAAGGGCGAGGGCCTCTCGCTTATTCCGCAACAAGCGCGCGCTTTCGCTGGCGAATGGTACGACTGGTTTGTTGCGCGTCACCCTTTCCGTCAAATCGAGGCCTGGGAGGATTTGAAGGACGAAGTTCAGCGCTCTCTACGCGAAAGTGTGTCCGAGAAAGTATGGGAGGAGAATGATCCCGACGACCTGTGGCGAGAGGATGAAGAAGTTAGAAAGGCGGTACGCCCAGTTCTCGTAGACCTTGCAGAGACCGCTCAATTTTTGGCCATGAAGCGAATGGCGCTCGACAATGAAACGCGCGACCGCTTCCTCGATTTTCTTTACGAAGACCTTGCTGAGGCTTTCAATCGTTTGATCCGACTTGCTCGGGGCGACTACGGCGCTGACGCGTATCGCGAGCGGTTTCCAAAATTCATCGCGCCGGACAATGGTGAAACCCCGTGGCAGCTATTTGAGAGATGGGTAGGTGAGCGTAAGCCTGCGGACGGCAGTGTTGAAAATTGGCGTTACTATCTGCTCAAAATGACTGAGCATTTCAAGGACCGCAGTGCGGCATCGATTACACCAGACGAAGCTCAGCAATGGACCGACAGTCTTAGAACACAAACACGGTTAGGCCGAACGGTAAAGAAGACATGGCTCAACGCCAGCAAGACTGTATTTGGCTGGGCAGCCAGAAGAAAGCTAATCCCCAATAATCCCTTCGCCACGGTGACCATAGCGGTTGAGAAGCGTATTAGATTGCGCGAAACAGCAGCATTCCGGCCCGATGAATGGCGACAAATTCTTAGAGCGTCTCTCGGAATTTCTGCCACTGATACTCCCGACAACGCAGCGCGACGATGGGTCCCGTGGCTCTGTGCTTTGGTTGATTAAGTGGGGCTGGGCTGGTCAAGCGGATGGGCTGATCTAATAGCAGCAGCAGAACTCTACCAACAGTCTGCTCTGTCACAGTGTGCAGTCTTGGCAGATGCGATGCGTGAATTTAGTGACGATATTATTGGTGCAAAGACAGTTGTCACTCTTGGATTTCTTGCGCTTCAATTTGAAGGAGATGAAGCTATGATTAAGTTCGTGCCCTCACGTAAACAGACGCGCACGACGAACGGAACAAATTTCTGGATTGATCGATGAAGGACAGGTCCGACGACGCGTTGTACAATTGAAAAGCGGCGTTTGAAACTTTGCGCCTTCCGCCGATGGGGTCTCAATTCCGGTATCACTTTTGCGCGGACTAACAATACGTTTGTGTTTGATTTTCCAAGACAACCAACTCAAAAGCATCATGGAGACATTTCGACGAGCAACACCTTCGCTTGCTTCAGGTCGGCAGTTTCAAAACCTTCAGTGAACCGGCCATAGATCGGAGCAAGAAGAACGCGAGCTTTCTCCCGCATGTCCTGATCGAGCCAAAGTCGAGCCATGCTCATCGCCGCCCGCAATTCCCAGGACTTCGCCTGCTGGACACGCGCAACGTTGAGCGCGCGCTCGAAATATGTTTCCGCTTGCGACGAACCCAGCTGCGGCAACTTGAGCGCGATTTCGCCGGCTACACGATGGATTTCCGCCTCGAACCAACGTTCCTTTGTTGTTTCCACCGCGGTCATCGCTTCGCCAATGCAGCGCCAAGCTTGGTCAAATTGGCGGAGTTCGGCATAGGCCTTGGACAAATGTGACAAGAAGATGGTCAAATACACTCTTGATCCGGTTGACCGATACATGGTGATCCCGGAGGTGATCATCTGGATTGCCTCCGAAGCCTTGCCGGACTGCGCTAATA